>Ga0268261_10002053_pt1 | contig 14328 bp, 6 predicted proteins | sample TergutNc150P1_FD_190353 | JGI IMG/M metagenome (GOLD analysis project Ga0268261, IMG submission 190353) | Nasutitermes corniger P1 segment gut microbial community from laboratory colony in Florida, USA - Nc150 P1 (SPAdes) (version 2) | ecosystem: Host-associated > Arthropoda: Insects > Digestive... | reverse complement strand
ATAAGTGAGCCAGACCAAGTGTGAAACGCATGTGCAAGACAGCGCGTAAAAAAACGCAGAAATGCGTGACCCGTCAACAACGCATGGGACAGTAATCACGCATTTCTGCGTGGCCTGACGGCAAGGTGTTAATATACCATCATATAACACTGAAAAACAGTCTAAACTGTTGTACAACAGATAATGTATGTAGACAAACAAAATATCAGCTTCAAGGTAAAAATGTTTTGTCTATTCAAATACATTTCAAACTACCACTGCATTTGATATAAAATGTTCTCCATTTGATGTGCAGTTCAGCAATAAAAAATTCCTACATTGTTTCAGTGTCATGTACGTGAGCATATGCCGCTGTTTATAACTGGTGTTCGTGCAGTAATGAAATTCTTTTGTTAATATTTTAGCAGCTACTCTCTAAAGTGCTGTTGCTGCTGATGATAAAGATGAAGAGTCATTCCCTTTACGAACAGTTTATCAAAGCATTTCTACCAGGCCTTTATCTGGAAACAAATAAAACTAAGCAATCAATGAACCATAAAAACTTTAATTTCACAGAATGCACTTGCATCAGTCACAATAATTACTCTGATTACCCAGCAAGCCATGGTTGGAGCCAAACTGTATTTCCTTACTGGGTTATAAATCAGTATTAACTAAATGGAAGTTATGAAATTAAAGTTTTTGTCTGATTTCAGGTAAATAAGAAGAATCTAGGTTCACAAATGTTTTTGTGCCTAAAATTAACAAATGTAAGGAACGCATGTGGCTACTGTGCCACAAACAACCACTTCAACATATTCTTTGCACGAAGCGCACAACACACATGCATAAAGAAGCAATTGTGTGTGTCTGCATGCTTTAAATGGAAAGTTTTGGATGAATTTTAGCAATAATTGAAATGAATAGTATGCCACACTGGAAGTTACCCCCACACCTGTACCCTCTCTGTACCTAATGTTAGTGATAAAAACATGACAAATGCATGAATGCATGAAAATTTGATGTGAGAGAGAGAGAGAGAGACACACACACACACACACGCACACAGTCACTTAATGCAGGAACCATAAATGGTATTCCGTAACAGGCATCTTAAAAATAAGCTTATGGGGAGGGGGGGATAAAGAATAAAAAGGTAGCAGCATGAAAAAAATACAGCGAAGTTCCCTTAATATGACTTGCACAGGCCCAGACAAGTGTGGAATTATAGAATGCTCCAGATTATCAGATGGTACCTATACTGAATCCCCCCAGAAGTGTCCCTACTTTGTTGTAGTAGTGGGGCCTGTGTGGTCAAATGATCTGGAGAGCTATGCCAGCGGTAGCATATCTACTGATAGGGCATCCCATGCTGGAGAGGTGGATGGTGATGACCCAAAAAAAAGGGATATCCTGCTCCTCCAGGCTGGGAGCTGGAGCATGAGACTAACTACCTCATCTCAGTACAAAATCTTATTGTTGAGAAGCCTAATAATGGATGCTAGTTGGAAAATAGTGGTGAAATACCAAGGAAAAGTTATAAGAACTATGTGGAGAAGGATCTTTGAGAGATAAAGGTTACAAGGTGACAACAGAAGGTAGTACAAAGGGAAAAATAGGTGCCCGAAATTAAGGAGGCCAAAGCTCCCTGAGGACCGTACAGCCAAGGAGTAAGCAGTAAGTAACTTATACTGAATAAAGTTATTACAGGTAATAATTTGTTGCTGCTCCTGTAGTTGGACTGTACGACTAATCAGAGGATTATTCCATTTGGATGTCTCCTTCATCTGCTTGTTCAGAGTCATGACCATCCTATTCTGTGTCTTCTATACTATTCATAGCTGTAGAAATTGATGGAATGGGAGAAAAGGGGTCAGGAGATATCACAATAATTGACATACACACATACATACATACATACATACATACATACTTACATACATACATACTCAGAGGCCTTTTCGAATATGACCCCGAGATGTCTGTTTCAATAATGAAGCTTTTTTTCTGGCACAAAGCAGAACCTCTGGTCTTTAGACAATTATCAAGTGCCACATAATAACAATTTCTGTCTAACTGGATGTTGGACAAGAGGAACTGTGCTGTATTTATCTTTTGGTTTGATGATAATAAATACTGAAACACTGCAGCTCACCATTTGAAATTCCAAATGCAGACAATTCATAAACATACTTACAAACTCTGCAGAAAATATCCTTTTAAGGGGGGCGGGGGAGGGGGGATGACAGCCTGGATCTTTCAGTTTATGAATAACATGAATAAAATAAATGCTTAAAATTCAATTCTTGCCACGAATAAAGCAAACAATACTGACAAACATTATGCACGACATTAAAAGTCTAACTAGACTAGATTCATATGAACAACCATATGTGTTAGCCTGGTAAGCAAGTGCATGGCATAAACTACAGCCTGTTACTGGGTCATAAATTCATGTAATCAGTACTAAAGATATCAAATTCAAGGTCTTTGTCTTCATTTATTATCATTTTTTTAATGTAACTATTGTACCTGTCTTCTCTCTCTCTCTCTGAGCTTAACACCTACTAGGATTGAACATGAAAGCTCTTTGTATTCTGACATGGAATAGAGCTTCCCAGTCTTTTTTCTTACTAACAGCAGAGCTTAATTACACTTTTATCTTTATTGAGATTAAAATTATGGGATTTTTTAAAAAATTATCCCATAAAAAATCCTGTTCTTGACCCTAGGTCCTAAAATATTAAAATAAATCCATGAAACCCAAAAAATGTTAAATGCATTAACTCCACTAAGAAGAGTCCTGCTTGGGAAGCTAATAGCGTCTGTCAAGTAGTTCCCCACATTTTATGAAACCTACATGTTCAGTACCTCATCCATAACACACTGTGGTGAACCAAGTCTAGTAGAAGATTATGCAGTGTGGTATTGTATCATTTGTGAGACATGAACCCTGGATCAGGTTTCACCACTACTTGCCAAAGGTCCCAATCCTAAGCCATAAGTCCACAACCTTCCATTCTCTTTCTTTATAATATATTCTAATAAAACCCGCCCATCTATGCCCAGGTTTAAATATTTTTCTTTCCTTCACTTTTCCCATCAAAACCCCGCATTAATTTCTCGTCTCTCTCACACCCTATCTCACACACTTATATTTCATCACCTAAACAATGTTTAGAAAGAAGTACAAATTATGAAGCTTCTCCTAATGCAGTTTCCTCTCGCACCCCGTTGCTTCCTTTGTCTTTTCTCAAACATTCTCCTCTTTGCGCTATTCCCAAACATCCTCATATCTATGTTCTTCCCATAATGTGTGGGTCCAAGTTGCAGACCCATACAGAGAACAGTATAATTTAAAATTTCATACATTTTAATCTTTGCATTTTATATAGCAGACGGGAACACAAAAATTCTAAACTGAATGGCAGGCCCTGCATTGGGGTACAGAAACAACAGCTCAACAAGCAGCAGACTCATACAGGGCACATTTTTATCTGTTTTAGCCACATCTCTTTACCTTCTAATACATTTCAACTCATATTACTTTTTAAGTAACTTGTTGACTAAATACTATACACAATACTCAACTGGAGTCTCTGCAGTATTCACAGTTTACTAATTAACTGGTAGTCTGTCACATAACACAACCCACAATACAGCTGATCTGACTGAAGCATCATGTGGCTTGGAAAATACAACATGGTTACATCATAGTTGATGGGCCGGGTAGTGTAGTCGGTATAGCGACTGGCTACAGGCTGGATGGGTCAGTGATTGAATCCTGGGGGGGGTGAGATTTTCTGCACCTGTCCAGACCAGCCCTGGGGCCCACCCAGCCTCCTATACAATGAGTGCAGGGTCTTTTTCTGCGGTAAAGAGTGGTCGGGGTGTGACGCTGACCCCCCAGCCCCTTCTGGTGCTGTGGTCAAGAAAGGGTAGAGCTATACCTCTACTCCCCCTATGGGCCGTACGGCCTGTACAGAGCCTTAGTGCCTGTACAAGGGGGCACTTTACCTTTACCTTATATCATAGTTGTGTATCAGTGTTCTTCTTGTGAGGATTCAAATTTCTTTTATAAATACAAGTCACATACAGTATATACTGATATCTTTAAAAACACCGTATACATTATCTATATATTATTTTAACATCGGTTACAGCACTGTGATATTACACAGACAATACAAGTATCAGGAATAGCATAAATATTTTGAAACATGACACTTCCATACAACTTAACAGAAGTGACTCTGGGGATAAGAAATGAGAGCAAAATAGGTCCAGCCAGTATCAGAATGTATAACATTTCACGAGAATGTTGATAACACTGTAAACTTGATTACTTCCACCTTTCATCACCTCTGCTCACACTACACTAGCCAACTGACATTCATTCCACGAAACACACAACAGCAATTTTGAAGATAGAGATACAGCTGTCCCTCTGCTTAATTAAACAGTACACCATGAAGGGTGATGAGGGACAGAAGGTACAGTTCCACACATTCTTAACCCTAGTCGGTCCAACATCAAGTCATCTTCCACAGTGCATTCTGTTGTACCTGGTACGATGCCAATCTCAAATTAACTCCTAATTTTGCAAGTGTTTTATGCCGTCTACCCTAATCTCCTACCACCTAGTGGCTAAACTTTTAACTCTGAGGAGTAAAAATTTTCTAGAAAATTAATTTGGACACAACTATATTTATCCACAAAAATAATTTAGGCTGCAAAGGGACTTGACAGAGCTCACAATATCAAATGCCATCTGCTTTTTCCTCTGGAAAAAGAGCCCCCACTAAACATTAATTAGGAAGCTCGGTGAGCTCCACAGCCAGTCTGGATGATCTAGAGAACATAAATGCCTGGAATTGGACCATAATTCTACAGATATACAGCCTACAGCCTTGTCTCAGTAATGAGCTATCCCACCTGTTTCAAAATATGGCTGCAAGCTCCCTGTGAACTACAATTTGTAATCTGCCCTGTACATTGGCCACTTTCCCCATCGCAAACCCACTTGAATGACAGCAATTCATAATGTCAAGGCAGGCCACTGGTGGAACTAAATGTAAGTGATAATGACACACAGTGAATATAATATAAACCATGAAACAAAGAGCTGAGAATATAAACACAAACTACGAATGTGAGAGAAGAGAAAACCACTTAAATTATCAAACACCTAACAAAAAATTGGAAATATTATTTTGAGGAACTGAAAAGGTAATTGAACAGAAGAACTGTATCTGAAGAACGAAGACAAGAACCCCATTAGTTACAGCATGTGAACAAGAAAATCTATGACAATCTGTTGCAAGTAGAATTTGCAAGCTCATGTGATATTCAAGGTTCTCATTGTGGTTTTAATGTGGTTTCAAGGATGCCCATAACCAGTCCATGAACAGAGATGTTACAGCAGCTTCCAGTGCAGATGCATGTATGTAACATATGATTGTGCATGTACATAATGCTCCATTATACATATACAGTGTAAATATAAATAAGCATAAGCATAGAAAGTGCCTCTGCAGGACCACACAATCAACACTATAATTATATTATGCACTCTACTCAAAACATAAAACATCTTGTACATACACATAATGAGTTTTTACCTACTAGTGATGTTCAACAAAGACAACATGTAGGTGTGGTAGGGAGTCCCACGTATTTTAGTACACTGATCAGCATGTTCTTCTTTGATATTTTGCAAATTCATACTGCATGTCTCCAGATATTTAGTGTGTGCACTGCACCCCCCTGCACTCTCTGGCTATGGACCTTGCGTCAAGCCATCATCATAACAATGGTACACGAGTTATAGTCAACAAAATGGAAGCTTATAGAAAGGTTTGTAGGGCCACCATGTTTTTTCTTTACTATCTACAAAAGGGTTACCCCAACAAAGGCATTTTACAAAGATATAATTTCATGAACCTAGATTAAATGAAGAGACTGTCAGTCCCACAATACATATATGAAAATGTCATGATGTTTCTACTAACTGCAGGAAACTGTAAATATGGTGTTGTTATAATACCCAAAGATGTAAAGTTCATAAAATTCTTGTGCAAACTTGTCAACTGGTTCATAATTTGACAAGGAGAGAATGTGCATATACATGTAAACACCAACACAAGCACAGAGCATAATGATGTCATAACACTGATTTTCTTTTTCTACTAATGGAATTCTGGCGAACAAAACAAATTTGTGTGCAGAGTATAACAATTCTGACATGCTCCCTAAATATTAATAAAATAATGTATGTATCGACAGTCCCGGTGGCCGCATGGTCTAAGGTGTAGGTCTACGGCCGCTCGCCTGCTGAGATTGTGGGTTCAAATCCCACCAGGGGCATGGATGTTTGTCTGTTGTGAGTGTTGTGTGTTGTCAGGTAGAGGTCTCTGTGATGAGCTGATCACTCGTCCAGAGGAGTCCTACCAACTGTGGCGCGTCATCGTGTGTGATCACACGCGCGGTCTAAGGTGTAGGTCTATGGCCGCTTGCATGCTGAGATTGTGGGTTTAATCCCACCAGGGGCATGGATGTTTGTCTGTTGTGAGTGTTGTGTGTTGTCAGGTAGAGGTCTCTGCAACAAGCTGATCACTCGTCCAGAGGAGTCCTACCGACTGTGGTGCGTCGTTGTGTGTGATCTAGAAACCTTGTGAATGAGGAGGCCATGACCCACTGGAGGCTGTTGAGCCAAAAACAAACAAACAAACATATATGTATCATCTCATTCCATTGCACTCTCATTTAACATATATTTACTCTTCTCTAAAAACTCCTATTCATGCGTTTTTCATTCTGACAAATATTTGTGATTTCAACTTCAGATGTGTGCAGAAACATGAACACATTTTTATATAAAGTGGCTGTTAAAATCCCCACTTGATTTAAATCAAAACTGAAGGGGATCAACAAGGTTATATAATATTTGCTCAGGAGTTTTCAAGTTTTTCATGGAGACAGGCAGGTACAGGCAGCAATACAAACTGGAGATCCAACAGGATTGCAAGTTTCTAAGCAGATATCAGGGGCAGGCAGAGAAAAAAGAAGGTTAATAAAATTTTTGTTGTAGGGGATAAAAATAACCACTTCCCACCTTGTGTTGAGATTGTTGTAGCGCTGATTGATTGTTTCAGTCATTTTCTTCACCTTTGTGGTGTCGTCTTGTTGGTACACAGCAATTAACTTCTGAGTGAGCTGATTGAATAATTCAATGTGGTGTTTGTACTGATGCAGTTCTGCATGACATGACTGAAACAAAGTATACAAAATTGTTGTTATTTACATTTAAACAAAATTTATAGCAATGGACCAATGAGGCAATTGTATTTGAGTAATAATTCTAACGAAGTATTACACTGTTTGAAATATGGTGCTGCATTCCACATTTTTTAAATTCAGCAGTTGTCCTGATGCTTGCTAATATCAATAAATAAATATTATGCTCAAAGTAGTCATAAATCACTATCAATACAACTACTTATTATGTTTCATCTTGTGAGTTATGTGTTCATCTTCAGGCCACTAAAATACATAACATTAAAATCATAATTGCAACCTCATTTTTGTAGGTTTAGACTGAGATTTCGGTCCTTGGATGTCAGCTGATAACATGCATGTCAATAAAACATGTTACAACCTTTAAAATATAGGATAAGTAATTTGATAGCAAAACAGTATTGGTGTTGAGGCCGTGCAGTGTAGTACTTCCTTTCCTGAAGATGCTTTTGGTTGTGTTTGTTTATTGTCGTTATCAGAAAATGTTGCTTCTTTACTACGTTGTGTGCGGTACTATGTCGGGCGTATCTGTTGATAACTACGTTTCGGCTGGTACATAATGTATATACATGGTGATTGAAAAGTCATGCAACCCAAATTTAAAATTTGTATTCTACAATTAAAATTACACTTACAATCTCACAGTAAGTGCTCGAAACGTCCAACGCGGTCAGCAACGCATTCACTCTCTTCAGCATGTTACACGCAAACTTACGCTGAGTTACTGTCCTAACATTCAAGTTAGAGTTTTGGGTGTTCTGTTTTAATTTATCACGTAAATTTGGGTTGTTTTTGAACATGTTTTCTCTTAAATAGCCACAAAAATATAGAGGTGAGACTGAAAATATTGTTCAAGAACAAAAATCGCGGTGCTTGTGCAAAAGCACGTCGGTAAATGCGTGGTTTTGAAGTAACTGCTGAGATGGCGGCAAGTCACGTGACCTCTGCGTGTCCTAACGCAGCTTCTGCACTTTCATACCAACACATTCGTCCACCAATTTACCTTCATCAAACTCATATACTAGTTAGCGCTAAATATCAAACTTAGGGTTGTGCGACTTTACGATCACTCTGTAAACTAGCGCTAGTATTCCATGAATCATCATTCTAGTAGATATCAGAATAATATTACTTATTTTTTAAAATAACATTATATATTATGTCGTGGAATTGATCTATGCACACTATCACCTTGTGGTGTGAGAATTTTCATATTGAATTTTAACAATGGGGAGCCAACAGACAAATGGTAGATGGGAGTGGGGGGCTTTCAAAAACCATGAAACTTGACAGATTGACGTCATCGCATGGAAAGGAACTGAAAGTTACTGATAACTGTTGTCATTACGTCTTCAGACACAGCAAGGGAGCACTCCAATCTACAGTCAATTTATATTTATGGAAAACACTAATAATTTTCGCCACCTCCCTTATCATTTAAACAGATTCACAGGCATCCAATCTCGGCAATATGTACTACTTCCCTCGAAACAAATTTACCTCAGCTTTAGAGACAAGCAGCCACAAATACATAATTTTCTGAACTACATGCACGTAGCGATACAATTACAGTCTTCTGGTATGCAATACCATACAGTCTGATATCTACCTACCACGATACACAGCGTAATATCCCAGTAAATGTCACTGCCATGATAATACCAAATAATCTTACGTGCAATTTGTGACAAATGTTCATATTTACACACACACACACATACACACACACACACACACAAACAAAAAACCAAATAAAAACGCTACTGAGAACCATGCAGATACAAAAATTTAATTTTCCAATGCATAGAAACTGCGCTAGAAATCTTTAATGTAGTGTGCTCTTTTGTGTTTATTTAATGTAAGAGGCACACTCTTGGTTTATGGTTCTGCAGTGAGCAGATGAACCAGATGCTATCACCTGTTTTTTTGCACTCATGCCAACCACAGTCAACAAAAAGTATTGATTTTCACTGTGAAAAAACTGGTGCCAGTTTCTGGTACATTATTAGAGACACAGCCGTGTACAGTACAACACAAGTCGGTTTGTACAATCGGAGGGACAGGAGCACAAGAGGGCGGGAAGAAATTTCAGTGCAAATCAAAGAAACAAAACTGGAATTACTTTGACACAGATAAAGTAAAGTCAAAAATCTGCAGAAGAGAGGCGCTAGCCTGGAATCCTTGTAATCCGTTTCTAATTTATGAAGGACTAATACTTTTAGTACTTCCTTAACGCAAACGAAATGTTATACATAACAACAAACCCTTAACTTGTTCATTTGAAAGCAGAAGTAGAAAAAGGCAAATTACAAGCAACAGTTGATGAAGCACCTCCACAAAAGGACTAATACAGAGTCAAGTTAAAATAATTGGCAAAGAAAATGATCTTATGTTAGCTCTTCGTGGATGTCCTGTGCTCTTCCCAGGAGTAACCGGAAAAATGAACCAGTGTTGACAGTACCATATGAATTACGCAGACGGAGGACTTAGTGCATTACATCACGAAATATAACAGTAAATTTAGCCTCCATTCTGACCATCCATCATAGTAAATCTACTTCAGGCTAGAAATGTCACTTGAGAAGCACTGACACAAAGTCGTGATATATTTCTTCATCATCATCATAAACGTCCAGGGTTGGGTCATTTGGCCCGTTCGGTCTCCAGAGTTACAGTTGCTCTTTCCAACGTTTCTTCGGTCTTCCAATTGTTCTCCTTCCTTGTGGTCTGTAGTGATATGATTTCAAAGGGATTCGGTTTTGTGGCATTCTTTGCAAGTGTAAAAGCCAGTTCCTTCTGTATTCATCTATCTTGTCTAGTATGCATTCAGTCTGCAGTTAACGGCGTACGGAGTCGTTTGTTTTGTGGTCATAAAGGGTGTAGCCTGTGTTACCGGCATTTCAGATAGCAAAGTTATTATATGTATCGGCAATTCAGGTTCAAACCCTGCATTTGCTCCATTTCGAGAGATTTGTTTGTTATAAATGATTGAATAGGGAAAACCGTAACAGGTGTAAAAGTCTTCATGGTATTGAGTAACTTGGGCATGGGCAAAAACATTCATTACATGTATTGTTGGTAGAAGCGTTGCAACTGAGTGTTTATACTTGGAACACGAGAAGTTATTGTTGAGGACATGACTCTTTCAGCAGCAGCTGCTATATGTTTGATTAACGTTAGTTTGATGTCTAGTGATTTAAATTAGAGCTGACAATGAGATTCGGTTTGCTGCAAATAACTTAAATTTACCCAATGAGAGTTGAGTTTTTACAGAATCAATTCGGCCAATGAAGGTTTTCTAAATTCGAATTGCAGCCAATAGAATTACTTGAGAGATAGGGGGTAGTTACTGGAACGAAGGAAGAGACGCTGTGCGAGGGACACTCACTTTTAGGCCATCATAGTGAATAAACAAAATTTCGAATTACACAGTGAAATAATACAAGTGCCGTTGATAATCTGTGTTAAATAACAGTTAACTATACAATAAAGAAACAAAAACGCATACTAAGTGTCTTTGGTGAATAGAGAGTCGCGGCAAATCTTGGACCTTTCGGAGACCTCCCATGTAAATTAACCCTGAGAAAAGACCTTTGGCTAGGTGAGTGAAGTACGGTAGCACTTGCCAGAGGTCTCAATAACTTCATTTCTGCCGCTTCAATTCTTCGTCTCTGTAAGGCTGTCAGAGTCCAGTTTTCTGACCCATATAAAAATGTAGGCTAAACTAAAGTGTTGTATATTTTCAAAATAGTTTCCCTTCTCACTTTCCTAAAAATAGTTCTCTTAATAGTACTTATTAATTGTAAAAATTTATCTCTTTCCACAAACAGTACCTGGCGTTTGTCAAAACACGTTATCGATACATATCAACGACTAATTCCATGTAGCAGAGCCCTTACTAAATATCACTCGTCCATTCTCAGAACTCCCTACCTTTAACAGAATTTTCAGGTTCATTATCGTGTTCACAACAGCTTGTTAATGGACCTTACCCAGGTTACACAAATCCTTTCCACCCGATCTTTTGAAAATCCATTCTAATAATATCCTTCAACCAATGCCTAGATCACCCAAGTGGTTCCTCCAATTTAGGTTCCCCAGCTAAAAGTTTGCGAGATTTTAAGCACTTTCCATGCTTTCTGTATGCCCACAAATTCCACTATCCTTGATCTGTCCATCCTTATAATATACAGATAAGTACGAGATATGCATCTCCTCATAGCTTCTGGTTAGAAACTGGAAAGCTACCGCCAAGTTGAACGGAAACACTGGAGATTAACCAACTAGGATTCAGAATGCCAGCGCTGAGAGGTTAAAACCTCTGCTTTGTGTGTGGGAGAACCCTGTTTCGACTCTCAGCCACGATGAAGCATGTTCTAACAGTTCTTCGACAACTGACTCAGCCTCAGACCAATGGTTTGGACTACCAGAATTCTGTTCCTTTTTGATCCGAAAGTTTCCCATTTTGAGAAATTTTCATGTTTCTCCTTAGCTGCCATTGAGTACTTAGCATTCCCGTTTTGTATTCTAAAGACTCTAGTTCGATTATCGACATGGAACGCCCTCCTCTCTTACGTTTACACAGAGTTCTTCGTTCGTGGTTGATTTACTACCACACCTGCTTCACATTCGACAAGATTTCAGTTGAATTCACAACAAGCACACCGGAATACTTGTTTTCGCGGAAATTACTCGGTCGCACTTAAGCTGTTATCACCGTTGACTTGTATTCGAGAAGCCTGGGAATCCATTCTTCACCTGCAGGCCGAATAACTCTTCGTGATTTCATCGTGTCCTGTAGGTCAGTGACAGAACCATTCCTAGTCGGATACAGATCACTTCCTCCAATAGTGCTGACAGAAAGATAAATATCAAGACAGTTTTTTCCGAGCCTTCTCACTGCGACATAAGAAACCAGGTGGTGTGGAGGCAACGATCCCAGTATTATTAAATTGGGCATTAGAGACAGATGACAGAACAGCTACATGCTGCCGTCACTGCACCTCAAACACACGGACAGAGCAGTGAGGCCTCAGAATCTCCCTTAAAGTGGTCACACAAAGAGCAAGACAGCCTTCAACAACAATGGTCGTAAACGTGGGTATGATAGTCCATGTTCGTAATATGGCATGGGAGAATGATACCACACAACCACCTCTAGTAAGTGACCCGAGCTGTTCTAAGCTGCCACAAAAACACGAACATTATGTACAGCGTCCCACACAGTGCGTGAACACAATACACATAACACACGTTTAGGTGGCCTACCTAAACTCATCTTCACTGCTACCGAAGTCTAGTCCAAGGCTTGTCCTCCTTCACTGTAGGTGCAAGGTCAAGCTCCCCCTACGTGCTTTTGGCGTTTCATTTGACTATCGGACGAAAGGACGACTGAAGAACGACAGACTGGAATGGCTTTGGAAATAAGTGGTGGTGGTGTTTTGTGTGGTGCTGAAACTTGGACACTTCGGAAAGAATATCATGTTGGAAAAATACGGAGATGACCTGTACTGATCGTGTGAAAAAAGACGAAGTACTACAAACAAACAAAGAGGAAAAGGACATCCTACGTACAACAAAAAGAAGGAAGTCTAACTGGACAGGTCACATCTTGCGCAGAAACTACCGTCTAAAACATATTACTGAATGAAAGATAAAGAGAACGAATGAACTGACGGGAAGACGAAGAAGAAGACGTAAGCAGCTACTGGATGACCTTAACCCTTTAAACGCTGAATTAAATCCAATCTGCCATTTGCTGGCATTATTAGGAGTTCACCATTTTCTCCACGTTAGCAGGATAAGGGTCAAGGAAACCAGAGAATACTGGGAACTGAAAGAGGAAGCAATAGATCGCACTCTGTGCAGAACTCGATTTGGAAGAGGTTATGGACCAGTCGCAAAACAGACTACGTGATGCACAGAATGGCCTGGCCGAGGTTCTATTCCAGAATGTGCCTACAGAGATTGAAGAAAACGAAAAGCCTCAGTGACAATACGGGGCAGTCCGAGATTCGAGCCAGCCACGCCACGAACGTAGAGCGTTACCACTACACCAACCTTCTCCGTCCCGTGCTTTATCAAGAACCACGACCCTAAGACGTATGCAGGAGTGGATGTACATTTCCACTGGCTTTAAGCCTCAGGACGGATAGAGGTTAACGTTGAACTTCAAGCCTACGCTACTTTACCCCTGATTGACGAACGTCCACTAACAATTAGAATCAAGCCCCTTCATTGTAAAGATTACCCAAAGCCTTTGAATAGGGAACACAGTTCACTGAATGAGGGGTCAGTGTATAACACGACAATCATCATTAGACGATAATACATAAAAGAGCAGAATACCTCCGGTGGGGATTCGAAGCCGCGACTACTGTAAGTGATCGCCCAAGGCCCAACAGATTCTTGAACTGCTGACTATCTTATTGTCATGAAACATTAAAGCAAGGTGCATAAGTTCATAGCAGGGTCCAGCGAACACAGTTACAAATACTGTTTGTTTGACACAAAGGGCGACTATCAGCTTTCATGTAGGGCTGTGCTCTGTACTGTCACAAAGACTATATGGTCAGTTCATAAGTTTCTCTATCGGATTAGGTACGTGCGCTTTTTCGAACTGCAATCTCAAGACTGGTGATGAGGAGGTGGTCACTGCACCACACGCACAAGTGGAAACTCAGCACTGACTGGCGCTAGTACTGGAGATTCTGTCTCGGTCGTTCCTGGATTCCAGTGCATACCGTTTAGTCTAACCGGCAGGACAATTAGTCGTGTCACGAGTCACAAATGTAGGAACAGCAGAATCACAAATAACCTTGTGTCATAGTCTAATATGACTTACTGAAGTACAAAATGAACTTCATAAACACAACCAAAATCCAATTTGGAATCTGAAGCAGCCTTGTGAACGAGGATGAGAACGAGGGGCCGGCTGATGCGAGCAAGAAAAATTAAACTTAGCCTTTAGATGGGCGGGAAATATGAGGGGGTAATCAGCATCATTGTGCCAGTTCCACTTCATAGTTGCAGTAGCTACATCAGACTTCCTGT
>Ga0268261_10002052_pt1 | contig 14328 bp, 15 predicted proteins | sample TergutNc150P1_FD_190353 | JGI IMG/M metagenome (GOLD analysis project Ga0268261, IMG submission 190353) | Nasutitermes corniger P1 segment gut microbial community from laboratory colony in Florida, USA - Nc150 P1 (SPAdes) (version 2) | ecosystem: Host-associated > Arthropoda: Insects >... | reverse complement strand
AGGACAGAGCTATAGGGATCAGCTTCAGAAGAAAGGATCAGATAACGGGAGATGTGATCTGGTCGGTGTTCGAGAAGGTGGCCCAGTCGAATGCTAGGTTTAATGCTCTAGATACATTAGTCATGACGGTCCATTCCGTAAAGATGCCAATCGGCCACGGCGGTAACGGAATCGCGACAAAGGGCAGGCCGCTCGAGATCATGGTTCGTTTGAAAAGGAGTATCGTACAAGTTAAAGCGGAAAGTAATTGTGTGGCTCACGCCTTGGCCATAGCGAAAGCAAAGTAGATGGCGATCCAAATTACGAATCATACCGCCATGGATGTAAGCTACGTCCCGTAGTCGATCGCTTACTCGAGACGACAGGTATAGACCTTCGCACGGTGGGGGAGTACCAGAGCTGATGAGGTTCCAAGAACATTTCAAAGAGTATAGGGTCGTCGTTTTCGGAGGATTGAATTGCGAGGATATATATTTCGATGGGCTGGTAGATTTAGAAAAAAAAATTAAGCTGGTGTATGATGACGTAAATAGACATTATCACGTGATAAACAATCTTAGGGGTGCTATGGCTAGAGGGTATGTATGTAGAGGCTGTAATAAAAGGTGTAGACGTGGCGTGACGCATAAGTGCGGAGAGACGTGTAGCGACTGCAAGTCGGTTCCTCCATGTACGTTTGCTGAAGAAAGAGTCCCATGTGACATGGCGTCATCTTTAAAAGGGAAACCATACCTATGGCTAGCGATCCTACCTCACATACAACTCTCCAACCGATCCAAAACACTGGGGTCTATTCCTTTCTAAAGGGAAACCATACCTTTGTTTCGCGACCCACCCGTGGCTCGCGACAGACCGGCCGATCCCCTACCTAAGGGTAAAGGTCAAGATAGATGGAGCATAACATCCAACGTCACCCCTACACCTTTATATACCTCCACCGCCACCCCTACGCCAATACTACCTATATCCAGCTCGTTACTACTGTTGCTTTTCGAAAACCTAAATATTTCGAGAACTAAACGGGATAAATTTGTGAAACAAAAAGCAGTTTGTGGGGAATAAATCATACATTGCTCAGAATGCCTTAAAATGCTGTAATTTCCTTACTGCGTAATGTAGAAGATACGTTTCCAAAAAATTGTAAATATACGTGTTCTTTTACTTACATTGTGGTCCAGGCTTGAACTCTTTGCATGGAGGACGGACGAAAAGACATGTCTTTTGTGTGGTAATCGATAAAACAATTTTTGTCCACACAAAGTGCCACGCGACACTTAAGACACCGTTTCATATATCGTATTCAGTTCTTTTCGCATGTTTCCACTGTTCAGTTGTGTTTACGAACTTGTTGAGAGCTACCTCGATGTCCCGTGTCACCTGGTCCTCCGCCATCTTGGCATCCCTATGGGATATGTCCGTTTATATCCGTGATGGATACTCGTTGAGCAGGGTGGGCCATTCGTTAACACTTTGAACCCTGGCCTATTATCTACTGCCTAAAATTGTTTTTGTCTTTTTTGCGGTGTGAGAACACCTCACAACGCGATACTTCCAACACAAGAACAGATCCTGTGACAGCTATGATATGAAATTAGAACTTTCACCTGCCCTGTATCCCGTGGTTTGACTAGCAAATCTATCCACGATTCACTCAAATTATAAAAGAAACTAGCGCCACCAGTTCATTTTGCTGCGGGTGGCAGATTCCAATTTTTTCTTGTCATTGTTTATGTCTTGAAGCATTTTATTGAGTTCCTTAATTCGACCATGAAGGTTAGCCTTGTCTTCCTTGTCCCTGTTGCGTTTTGGAGGCTTTACTCAATTCCTTATGCGAAGGAGGTCGGCTTCCTTATTCCCTCTAATCGCTTGTTCTCTCTTAAAATGTGTTTCTGTAAGACTGGTACGGAGTTCTTCACATCGGCGACGGAGGGTGGCTCTAGTTCTCTTGCGGCTGACACCTTTTTGAAGTTGTTTGTACAGTTTGTAAGCAAGGAATAAAGAGCAATTTTCACCTTTTCACTGGTGAGGTCTTTTGTTGCTTCATCCTGTAATACTCCATTTGGCCATGGGCGGGTTCCGCTTCTTTCTTGTCAATGTCTTGAAGTTTTACATGGGAATTTGAACTCGAATGTTACCCTGTCATCTTATTCCGCTAATGTTTTTTTCAGTTCCTTAATTTGGTCCTGGAGTGTGGTTTCCAGTTGTTCGTCAGCATCTTTTCCTGCAGTTTTTTCTGGAGTATTTTGATATGTCCATGGAAGTTGTCTTCCAATTTTTCCTTGTCATTTTTCTATGAGCTTGTTGCCGATTTCTTCAATTTGGCCACTGAGGTGATCTTCCACGTGTTCCCTGAGGCGTCTGATCCTTGTAGCTTTTCAACTTCGTTGATTGCTTTCAGCATGTTCCCTCATTCGCTTTTGGCCACGGTGGGCGGCTTCCCCTTTCGCGGAAAGGATGGCGTCTTCCATTGCGAAGACTGCTGCTTTGTTTCCGGGTTATAAGACGGACGAAAAGATGTTATAAGATGTCTGTGTGGTAATCGATAAAACAATTTTTGTCCACACAAAGTGCCACGTCTCACTTAAGACACTTGAACTTCACGGATCGCGTCACACCCCTGGCGGAGCATACGCGACACCGCCGCTGGGCCGGATTGCGGACAGGCCAGTGTTTATTGTGACGCGTGTCCAGTCTTACGATGTTTGTAGATGTTTGAGCTGGTCTCTTGGTTTTCTTAGCGACTGCATATTCTCTACCAGTGTTTCAGCACACTTCCCGTATCTTATCCACCAGTAAGTTTAATTCAGTCCTGCTGGCCGCTTCAATTAGTATCCTTCCGTCCCTCAGTGTCTTGAGCGAGGTAATTCCCACCTTAATTTCTGCTGGATTCACTTTTTCTTCCAGTACTCATACCTTCCGGGGTGTGATTGTCTTTTGTCGAGTGTTGACGTGAATTTATTCTCTCCCTGCGAATGAGTATAGCTTATAGTTTTGTTTCGGTGAATGTGCGGCAGTAGGGGTCTGGTCGGTCCTGGCTTAGGTGTGGCGGTGGAGGTTATGATGTAGGTGTGACGGAGGTTAGGCTCCGTCCATTTTGACCCTTTCCCTAGGTTGGGGATCGGTTGGTTGGTCGCGAGCCACGGGTGGGTTCGCGAGCCATAGGCAGGGTTTCCCTTTAAAAAGAAATAGACCCCAGTGTTGTGGATCGGTTTGGAGAGGTGGGTGAGTTTTGGGTCGCGAGCCATAGGTAGGGTTTCCCTTTTTAATATCTTGTGCGGCGGTAGAGATTGGTAGATGTTACCTCCCTCGACCCTTACCCTAGGTTGGGGATGGGTTGCTCGCGAGCCATAGGTTGGGTCTTTGTGTAGGGTTCCTTTTTAATCAAATGCTGTGCGGCCGTCGAGATTGGTAGATGTTATTAATGGATGGGTAGATGATACGTTGTAATACGATACGTGTGGTTGAGATAATGCCGCCGTGTAGTTTGGTAGCTTGAAGATGGTGCAGCAGCAGCAGCAGCGTTGATGTGATGCAGTCGAAGGTCGCGCGCCAACTGACTCGTTTTGGTATGCGAGTGGAGATGTAACAGGACTCAGGGCGTGGTAGGGTGACATCGTCACATGCAGAGATGGCCGACGTGTGACGTAATGCTATACAAGGAGTTGGTGTATGACGCGGGGGTGTTACAGTACCGTAATGGCGGACAGCATTTCTAGTGGAAGGTATGTCCATATAAGGGATAGGAATATTTGCCTTGCAGGATTTCTAAGAATTGGCAGGGTTTTAAGTAGCAGACGTCACGTACTGTTTTTTTGTATCTTGGTTGCTGTCAGAGGATAGAGGGTTTTTTGAAATAGACACTTGTGCGAAGAAAAACACTAGCTGTTTATTGGCAACCTTAGCAACATAATTTGCGGAAAGTGGTCGTGATGGTTTCGATGTTGTTCCTGCAGGCCATCGAAACCTGTGTGCCAGCGCACCGAAGTAGGCGCCCCTTCTAGAAATGTGTTAATTTTCCCTCCGTTGAGATTTATCATCTTGCCGAGTATGAGGTTAAAATATGTTTGGTCTGCCCGGGATTTTTGTGATTTATCCCATTCTGAGAATTGATTAAAAATAGCAAATGTGTCTGCCCTGTTGAAATGGGGTGCACATGCTTTGTATAGTTCAACGGTTCTAAATGCGGAAACCCCATTTCCATAGAAGGCGCATAAGACAGTGCGCCTATAGGTATTTAGCGGTTTACAAAATAGACATTTTAAAATGTAAGATGGCCAAGTGTTGAATGGCCCTATTTTTCGACAGTTTCGAAAATGTCCATATTGTTCTTGTGGGCGCTATCTGAAAGAAAAAATCCCTACCTTAACAGAAATTTATGTATACACACACACACTCGGCAGTGGCTGTTACAGTAAATACAGGTTAAACCCGCCGCCGAAGGTATCTGAAGAAGGGGTTGCCGTCGAAGGTGGTGCCTAAATTTTCGATATACAAGTCTTGCACATCTTGCTCTTTTATTGCCTGTAGTAATACTGCAAACGGTCAGCTCTCGAAGGGGTGTGCATTTCATGTTTCTAGAAAAACAGTAAAAAATAATATATATAATTAATTTATTATTTTTATACATACACACACGCGCACATGGCGGCGGGTGCTCAGCTTACATGCACGTGAAACCCACCGCCATATGCCTTGAGGACGGGTTCCCCGTCATCGGTTCGACCTACATATTCTATGTAGCAGTTCTGGATATTATTTGTTTTTATTCCTTCAAAAAATCTAGTAAATATCTCATGACATTTTCGTGGTATTTGAAGTACTCTAAATACGTCGATGAGAATGTTATGATATACCACGAAGATGTTCCCGTCCCATTTGTTAACTACCACCACCTCATAGGGGTAACCCTCTATCAATTAATCGATATGTTCATAGAGACTGAGGAGCATCATCCTGCTGATTATCCCGACGGTTTCTAGGTGTTCGGCCTCTGGGGTAGCGGCTGGTGATGGCTCCATCTGGAAATTCACAAGAATATCTATTCTATTTCCAAAATGTAAGAATTTGTGGTGGTGTTGGTGCCTAGGTATTTACGGCTTAGTGATAGTGTCTTTCCATTGATGCGCCGCAGTTCGTCACTGCACACAACCCCATAACGTCGGGGTAAAAACACTTTCAAAAACGTCTGGGGGGATTCTGCTCGTAGAGTCTCCAATACCGTCTCGCCATATTTGGTCTGGACTCTCTCCGCTCCTTCGATAGGATACGGCGTGTTCTGTTTCAGAACACCGATTTTGATCTGCTCGCAGGATGAGATCATCCTAAATTTCGAAGATATATCCATCTGAATAGCGAAACACCCGTGCAATAGCGAAACACCCGTGCAAGCTCTATATCGCTCTGATAGGCCCGTAGGAAAAAAAACCGTAATAAAGGAAACGCTTACCTCAAAATCCGTTTTCTTCTCGAGAGGTAATCACTCGACTGTCTTTCAACTGTCTTTTGTGCTTCGCGTTACTCTGCGAGACCTTTTATAGCCAGACGACGGTGGCTATTCTCGGAACTATAGACAGTCAAGCAATAACTCCTAGTATGTAACAGCACGTTCTCACGTACGCGTGCAGCGTGCAATATAGACAAAACCTTGAAGATAAATAGAGGTAATAGAACACAGTGGACGCGGCTATGGAAGAGAGGCAGTACATTGAACCCCACTTAAACACAGGAGTAGCCATTATCATAAGTACAGATGTCCAGGGGGCCTTTGGGTCGGCATGGTGGCCGGCGATATTACAGACTGAGAAAGTGCCCCAGGAACCTATACGTTTACTAATCATAGGTTCCTGGGGCATTTTGTCTCGTCTCTAATATCGCCGGCCACCATGCCGACCCAAAGGCCCTCTGAACATCTGTGCTTATGATAATGGCTACTCCTGTGTTTAAGTGGGGTTCAGTGTACTGCGTCACTTCCATAGCCGCGTCCACTGTTCTTTTGTGGAGTAAATCCATACTGATTTTTATTTAGTGCTTCTGTTGTGTATGCGTGATGCATTATTCGTTGAATAAGTAACTTTTCGAATATCTTCCCTTCCGTATTCAGCAAGCTAATTGGTCGATACTTTGACGGGTCCCAACCCCCTCTTTTCCTGGTTTGGTTATCGGGAGCACTTTCGCTATTTTCCAGTTGGTCGGGAAGGTTCCTTTTCTGAGACATTCATTGTAAATTGAGGTTATTTTCGGTATGGCTTTGAATATAAGTTTAGCTATTTCGTCAGTGATTTCGCTTGGTTCTGGTGTTTTCTTCTGTTTCAGTCCTTCGATCACCTGACCAACCTCTTCCTGCGTAAACTCTTTATCGTTCGGGGTGTTTAATGGTTCTGTTTGCTTTCTAACAGTTACGTGGTGGTATGTGTCGTCTTGTGAGTTGTCATCCGGGGTCAGTTGGTGCAGAATAAATCTTAGCGTTTCCTCAGTGCGTTCGGTTTTGGTTTCATCCGGTTTTTGTAATGTTATCGTTGTCTTCGTGTTTTGTTAGATGCTAGTTTGTACACTTCATTCCACTCTTTGAATGGGGATGTCGTGCAGTATTCTTTCCAAGACCTAGTTTTCTCCTTTCTTACGGCCGCTTGGTATTTCGCTTTTGCTTTATTATATCGAGTCTTTCTACTCTCCCGTAATACATCGTTGCTTGTCCTTTGGTTCCTTCTTAAGGCGGTTGTCTTCCGCATTATTGTCAGTCCGTTCGTCTACCATGGTACGGTCTTCCCTTTCGCCTTTTATTTCGCCATGTTTCTGCTTCCGCTGGTTTCCTTGGCCGCTTTTTGTATCACCTCTTCTAGCTTCGTGAACTATGCTTCAAGCTTTCGGCTCAGTGCTTCATCAAGGTCTTTATTGTTCCTACCTCTGTCTTCTATTTAATGTGTCACGGAAGCAGTGCGTTGCAAATTCTCGTAAAATTCCATGTGTTGGTGTTCCTTTATTCTGAGTCGTCCTGGATCATCGATAACTATCTCTTCGGTTTTGTCTCAACTGATGTTAAATTTTATATTATTGTGATCTGAGGCACTTTCTTTCTCCGATATATCCCATTTCTGAATTTTTACTAGCATCTTGTTGTTTGCGATGGTTAGATCAATATTGCTTTCCCTCTGCTGCTCTGGAAGGTTTTTAATGTTCTTTCCTCGTTAATGATATGTATCTGGTTGCTTGCCACAAAGTCTTCCATCATTGCTTTTCGAAAACCCTAAATATTTCGAGAACTAAACGGGATAAATTTGTGAAACAAAAAGCAGTTTGTGGCGAATAAATCATACATTGCTCAGAATGCATTAAATGCTGTAATTTCCTTACTGCGTAATGTAGAAGATACGTTTCCAAAGAAATTGTAAATATACGTGTTCTTTTACTTAGATCGTGGTCCAGGCTTCAACTCTTTGCATGGAGGACGGACGAAAAGATGTTATGTCTTTTGTGTGGTAATCGATAAAACAATTGTTGTCCACACAAAGTGCCACGCGACACTTAAGACACCGTTTCATATATCGTATTCAGTTCTTTTCGCATGTTTCCATGTTCATTTGTGTTTACGAACTTGTTGAGAGCTACCTCGATGTCTCGTGTCACCTGGTCCTCCGCCATCTTGGCATCCCTATGGGATATGTCCGTTTGTATCCGTGATGGACATTCGTTGAGCAGGGTGGGCCATTCGTTAACACTTTGAACCCTGGCCTATTATCTACTGCCTAAAATTGTTTTTGTCTTTTTTGCGGCATGAGAACACCTCACAACGCGATACTTCCAACACAAGAACAGATCTTGTGACAGCTATGATATGAAATTAGGACTTTCACCTGTCCTGTATCCCGTGGTTTGACTAGCAAATCTATCCACGATTCACTCAATTTATAGAAGAAACTACCGCCACCAGTTCATTTTGCTGCGGGTGGCAGATTCCAGTTTTTTCTTGTCATTGTTTGTCTTGAAGCATTTTATTGAGTTCCTTAATTCAACCATGAAGGTTAGCCTTGTCTTCCTTGTCCCTGTTGCTTTTTGGAGGCTTTACTCAATTCCTTATGCAAAGGAGGTCGGCTTCCTTATTCCCTCTAATGGGTGGCTCTAGTTCTCTTGCGGCTGACATCTTTTTGAAGTTGTTTATACAGTTTGTAAGCAAGGAATAAAGAGCAACTTTCACCTTTTCACTGGTGGTCTCTTGTTGCTTTATCCTGTAATCCTCCATTTGGCCATGGGCGGGTTCCGCTTCTTTCTTGTCAATGTCTTGAAGTTTTACATGGGAATTTGAACTCGAATGTTACCCTGTCACCGTCTTCCGTTAATGTTTTTTCAGTTCCTTAAATTGGTCCTGGAGTGTGGTTTCCAATTGTTCGTCAGCATCTTTTCCTGCAGTTTTTTCTGGAGTATTTTGATATGTCCATGGAAGTTCGCTTCCAATTTTTCCTTGTCATTTTTCTATGAGCTTGTTGCCGATTTCTTCAATTTGGCCACTGAGGTGAGCTTCCACGTGTTCCCTGTCGGCGTCTGATCCTTGTAGCTTTTCAACTTCGTTGATTGCTTTCAGTATGTTCCCTCATTCGCTTTTGGCCACGGTGGGCGGCTTCCCCTTTCGCGGAAAGGATGGCGTCTTCCATTGCGAAGACTGCTGCTTTGTTTCCGGGTTATAAGACGGACGAAAAGATGTTATAAGATGTCTGTGTGGTAATCGATAAAACAATTTTTGTCCACACAAAGTGCCACGTCTCACTTAAGACACTTGAACTTAACGGATCGCGTCACACTCCTGGCGGAGCATACGCGACACCGCCGCTGGGTCGGATTGCGGACAGGCCAATGTTTATTGTGACACGTGTCCAGTCTTACGATGTTTGTAGATGTTTGGGCTGGTCTCTTTGTTTTCTTAACGACTGCATTTTCTCTACCAGTGTTTCAGCACACTCTTCCCGTATCTTATCCACCAGTAAGTTTAATTCAGTCCTGCTGGCCGCTTCAATTAGTATCCTTCCGTCCCTCAGTGTCTTGAGCGAGGCAATTCCCACCTTAATTTCTGCTGTATTCACGTTTTCTTCAGTACTGTTATATCTTCCGGGGTGGGATTGTCTTTTGTCTGGAGTGTTAACGTGAATTTCTTCTCTACCTGCGAATATGTCTGAGTATAGCTTATAGTTTTGTTTCGGTGAATGTGCGGCGGCAGCACCTGTCCGCCGACTGGTGTTGGACGTTCCCCCCTCTGTCGTTAGAGGTCTCCTGTCGCCTCTCTTTGTCGGCTTTGTTGCTGACCTTGCGTTCGTTCAGTATTAATTCAGTATCTCTGAGTTCACTTTCTAGTCTCCTCGCTCTTCCCCTCTTCTAGCTGTACTTTCAATGTCAAATTGCTTAGGGTACTCATCGTTTCATATATCGTCTTCATTTCTTTTCGCATGTTTCTATTCCGTTCAGTTGTGTTTACGAACTTGTTGAGAGCTACCTCGATGTCCCGTGTCACCCCGTCTTCCGCCATCTTGGCATCCCTATAGGATATGTTCGTTTGTATCCGTGCTGGATACTCGTTGAGCAAGGTGGGGCCATTCGTTAACACTTTGAACCCTAGCCTATTATCTACTGCCTAAAATTGTGTTTTTGTCTTTTTTGCGGCATGAGAACACCTCACAACGCGATACTTCCAACACAGGAACAGGTCTTGTGACAGCTATGATATGAAATTAGAACTGTTACACCTGTCCTGTATCCCGTGGTTTGACTAGCAAATCTATCCACGATTTACTCAATTTATAAAAGAAACTACCGCCTCCAGTTCATTTTGCTGCGGAGGGCAGATTCCAATTTTTTTTGAGTAGTAAGCATGAGGGTTTGCCGAGTGACGTCACACGTAAACGAACCTAACCTTGAGCTCCCTCTGTAAACAAAACCTAACCTTCCCCTCCCTCCCCTTGGCCTTAGGCGACAAACATTGCTTCCAGACAGTATGGTCCTAGGACTTAATCTGACTAACTTATTATTTACAAACCTAACCCTCCCCACCTTTGTTTAGGCCCCTAGGCTGTTATGTCAACAAAGATGGCGGAGGGGTGAATGACCTTTCCTGTAAACCTAACGTTGACTTGTTATTGTCACGTGATGTAAGCAGCCCCAGGCTGTTATGTCAACAAAGATGGCGGAGGGATGAATGAACTTGCCTCTAAACCTAACTTTAACTTGTTATTACTTTGAAATGTTTATTGTCGCGTGGTGTAAACAGCCCCAGGTTATGTAAAGAAGATGGCGGAGGGGTGAATGACCTTTCCTGTAAACCTAACTTTGACTTGTTTTGAAACTTTATGGTCACGTGATGTAAACAACCCGAGGCTGTTATTTAAACAATGAGGTAGACAGTGACGCCGTACTTAACCTAACTTTGACTTACTATTTTGAAACGTTATGGTCACGTGATGTAAACAGCCCCAGGCTGTTATGTAAACAATGAGGTACACGGTGTGACGCCGTACTTAACGTAACTAACTTGTTATGGTAAACAAAGGCGCCGTTTTGATTTTTGGCAATATGGCGTACACGCGCGGTAATTTTAAGCCTAACTTGTTTGGATTTCGCGCTAGTAGTAACGAGGCCCTTTGGGGTGGACCAAAACTGAACTCGTTCTTTAGCTTCATTGGTGTAGGAGTGACGTTGGAGGTCAGACTCCGTTTTGCCCCTATGTGGGGATCGTTTCCCCGTGGTGGATGGGTTGCTCGCGAGCCGTGGGTGGGTTCGCGATCCATAGGTTGGGTATCTGATGGCCCTAGGTAGGGGATCGGCAGATGTCCCCCTGTGTGCGGGATGGGTTGCTCGCGAGCCATAGGTTGGTTATCCGTGTTGGCCCTAGGTAGGGGATCGGCAGATGCCCCTGTGGAGGATGGGTTGCTCGCGAGCTGTGGTTCGGCTCGCGAGTCTTAGGTTGGGTATCCATGTTGGCCGTAGGTAGGGGATCGGCAGATCCCCCTGTGTGTGGGATGGGTTGCTCGCGAGCCCTAGGTAGGGAATCTGCAGATGCCCCTGTGCGGGGGATGGGTTGTGTATCCCTGTTGGCTCTAGGTAGGGGATGGGCAATGGTTCCACGGCTTCCCCTGTGTGGGATAGGGAAGGGTGGCACCCCGCCGTATGTATTTTTGGGTGTGGGGTGGGGTTTGGAAAGGCCAGCCGCCGTGGGCGGAGGCCTCTCCCCAAAAAAGATAGAGGTCTGAGCTGCGCCTAGTCCTGCCGGCCTGTCTCCCTGCGGGAGACTGGCGGGGGTGTTGTTGCTGCTTGAAGTAGGTGTGATCGAGGGAGTGGGGGAAGCGAGCGACGGTAATGCCATCTGTTGTTGATAGGAGGTAGGAGTGGCTCAATGTGTTGACAGAGATGTTTAAGTAGCGTGTATCGCGAATGAGATGAATATGAGGGAAAGATGGTGGTGGTAAAGGCAAGATGTGTACGGTGGCACTGGTTTTAAAAACTGCCATTTTTAACGTACCAGTATGTACGATGGCAGCATCCTTTTGATTAAATCCCGAGTATATTATTTTAAGAACGTGTACCAATGTGCACCGTACATATTGGTGGATTAAAGATGGCGGATGGTTTTTAAAATAAGTGATATTATTGAAAAGGATCGGCCATTTTGAAAGTAGCGTACGTATGGCGAATGCCGTAAGGATTGTGGTTACCGTGATGCCGTCGTGTAGTCTGGTAGCTTGAAGACAGTGCAGCGCCAGCGTTGATGTGATGTAATCGAAGGTCGGGCGTCAACTGACTCGTTCTGGTATGCGCGTGGAGATGTGGCGAGTCTCGGCGTGGTAGGGGGCGACGTCACGTGCAAAATTGGCTACTAGCATTTCTAGTGGAAGGTATGTCCAAATAAGGAATAGGAATGACCCGGTTTGAAATAGACACTCGTGCGAAGAATAACATTTGCTGTTTATTATTAGTTTTTAATGCAAAATGAGGGTTGGGGTTTGGCATCATTGGCATTAGTACCAGGTACGAAATACAGTTGTGATGGTGTAAATTTGATCTTGTTGGCCGTCAAAGCCTTTCTTCCACAGCACTGCAATAGGAGCCAATGTTTGGGAAACGGTGTTAATTTTTGCGCCATCTAGATCTCGGATTTCATTTAGGGTTAGATTGTAAAATTTGTTGTTGACCCGTGATATTCTAGACTGATTCCACTCAGTAAAAAGATTTATTATGGTAAATTTGTCAGCAATATTGAAATGGGGCGCACAAACTTTGATTAAGTTTATTGTTCTAAGTAGAGAAACCACGTTCTCGTAGAAGAAAGCACTTAAAACCTTGCGCCTATGATGGTTTAGTGGTTCACAGAAGAGATATTTTAATATATAAGATGGCCACGTTGTGAATGACTCAATTTCTCGTTCGTTTTCAAAAATGTCCATTTTGTTGATGTTGATACTGCCTGGAAAAAATAAAATAATCCAAATTTTAATTGAAATATATCCACACACACGCGCGCGCGACAGTGGCAGTTACAGTAAATACAGGTTAAACCCGCCGCCGAAGGCTCTGAAATAGGGGTCGCCATTGAAGGTGGTACCTATATTTTCGATGTACACGTCTTGCACATTTTGCTCATGTATTGCCTGAAGAAAGAATATAAATGGTTGGCGATGTCTTTGTGCTAGTTTGAATACGTGAAATTCGTCCGTTACCCAATTGTGGAATACCACAAAGATATCATCGTCCAATCTGTCCATATATGCCACAGCAAACAGCCGGTCTTCGGCTAATTGTTCAATAGGCATGTGTGGCAGTAGGGAAAGTATGTGCTGCATATCAGGCCCAGCCGGCTGCGGAGGTGGCGTTGGCGTTGGCTGTTTCTGCTCGGTTTCGTTGTAGGGGCTGGGTGAAGCCTCCATCTGGAAATCGTTCACAAGAGTAACTAATCCAACTCTAAGGTGTAGGAATTTGTGGTGGGGTTGGTGCCTAGGTTTTTGAGGTTAAGCGAGAGTTTTATCGTTTATGTAACGTAGATGCTCGTCGCTAAAGAGAGTTCCATAACGCCGTGGTAAGAACACTCAAAAATGTATCGGGGGCCTGTAGGGTCACCAAAATTGCCTCGCCACATGTTGTGACAACCCTCTCCGCACGTTCGATAGGATATGGCGTATCGATCTTGAGAGACGTGATCTTAGTCTGTTGACATGTGGCAACCATCTTAAATTTTGTGGCGAGATCCATCTGGAAAATCGAAACACTCGTGTAAGTTCCAAGTAACACGGGCGCGCGAGGAGTGTTAGGAGACCGGCGGCGGCGTAAAGGAAAATGCTTACCTCGAAGACTTGATGTCGCTTCACGTCACCCTCAACAGTGCCTGTGCGTCGCAATACTCTGCAAGTCCTTTTATAGCCTCCTGACGTCAGTGTCTATTTTCGGAACTTGAGGCGGTCATGTGATATGGGGGCGTGTCTAGATTTTGTAGAGGAAGCCTGCATCAGCAAATCGTATTTGACTCGCGTAGTACGTAAATCGTATTTGACTCGCGTAGTATATGAATTACGTGCAATAAAGACCTAAGTATCTGGGGTATATAGAGGGGTGAGGAAGTCGATATTGTCATAACCGCATCAAGTCACGCTTTATCTATGTACGTAAGCCGCTATCGACATAACCGCATCAGGCCACGTATCTCTACGTATATATTACAGGTTAGAAATTTGGCATTTTTAATCTTTAAATTTAGAAGCGCATGTGTGAAAATCGATCTGACCCTATCATTTGCGCGCTGATTTCAGAGTGAATATGGCACAAAACGACGATAATCAGACTCCGAATATGGCACAAGACGCCGACGACATGTCGCAAGACAATAGGCAGTCACCTCCTCCCACACCTCCCCCTCCTCTGACACCTCTTCCTCCCAAACTTCCGAGATTCACGGTCGAGGAGGAACAGACCAGACTGTACAGGCGTTTCAATGCTCAGGGAACGCAGCTTACCGTGCATCTCTTACCCCCACCTGATGGACAGGATTCGAACCCCATGTCCCACTTCCTAGACAGTGTGGCAGAATTGTTCGATTACGCGTTACGAGATCTCGAGGATAGCGATAGGGTGGGAATTACAATTAGTAATGAAGTTGAGGTGAAGGACAGAGCCATAGGGATCAGCTTCAGAAGAAGGGATCAGATAACGGGAGATGTGATCTGGTCGGCGTTCGAGAAGGTGGCCAAGTCGAATGCTAGATTTAATGCTCTACATAAATTAGTCATGACCGTCCATTCTGTAAAGAGTGGAGTACCCGTTGACCGCCATTCGGCACTTTGCCTTTGGTGTGAGGGTCGTACT
>Ga0268261_10002051_pt1 | contig 14329 bp, 5 predicted proteins | sample TergutNc150P1_FD_190353 | JGI IMG/M metagenome (GOLD analysis project Ga0268261, IMG submission 190353) | Nasutitermes corniger P1 segment gut microbial community from laboratory colony in Florida, USA - Nc150 P1 (SPAdes) (version 2) | ecosystem: Host-associated > Arthropoda: Insects > Digestive... | reverse complement strand
GTGTGTGTGTGTGTGTGTGTGTGTGTGTGTGTGTGTGTGTGTGTGTGCGCGCGCCTCAAAAGGGCGACCAACGCCCACTTTGAGCTTTAGTAACACAAGAAAAAAATACATTTTGTGTGTGTGTCTGCGTGCGCGCCTTTATATACGCAGATTATTTTTGATTGCTGGACTGTTTGCTGTGTAGCAGAAAACATTTTCACAATAGAACGTACAAACATTGTCGCTTCATAGCCAGCCATGATGCTGCCTGCTCAGTACAATGATGAAACAGTGCATACACCTGTAGATGCAGTCTCAGAGGCATCATATGTACATAAGTGGGAGTTTGAAACTAATGTATGATTAGTATGTGACTAAATTGTATTCAGCATTTAAAAATGAATTATAGTAAGGTCTGGCTACATGTGAATGATGTATTATTGTTTCATATGTTTCATTGCCACCAATATTTTTATATTACCAAATAATATTATAATGACACTGTTTGTTAGTGCATGGCCTCCTCTTCATTGTGTTTCGGGGGTGAAGTAGCCAGTGTGTGGAGATCACCATTCACCTCCATGTAGTGTGGAAGTTAAGAATGAGTGGATCTGTACTTCTCCTGTGTGCCTTCATGGCATGCAGAGAGACAACTTTATCTCCACCATTTTATCTGCAAGTACATGATGTGGAACATTAACATGTGAAGGTAAAGGTCATCCCATCAACAGCCATTGTAGAAGAGGCTGATGTGGAACATAACTGATATTTGAAAACAAGCCAAACAACTGATTTTTACATGGTTAGTTCATCGTTAATTTTAGTTTGACCACTCTGGGTTTGAATCCCAGAAAGCCTTCCAACCAAGTTAACGGTGTTGTTTTGTGTATTTTTTGATTGTAAATGTGTACTGTACCACTGCCACCGGGTGTTAACGCAGTTGCAGTTAACAAATATATCAATATCAATATCAAACTACCAGTATCATACTTGTTATGTTTCATTTGCATCAACAATCCAAGGACAGAGTGAGTTTATTTGGTTTATGTATGAAATTTTCCCTCACGACCCAGTTTTTTATTTAAAGTGGATTCTTAGATAGCGTAAGGATTGGAGTAGTGAAATAGATTCGGGTAATATGAATTTTTTATAACTTTATTTCATTACTAGTTTTTTAAATATCTGTCACAATCCATACCATTATCACTGTGTAGTGCCATTTTCAGACCACTTGTAAGTACCTTAACCATTTCAGTGTGGGGGCTTGTGGACTGGATTTATCTGGCTGAGGACACATACAGGTGAATGAGGTAATAAACTTCCAAGTTACATAAAATGCGGGGGTATTTTTTGACTAGCTGAGAAACGGCTATCTTCTCAAGAAATTCTCTTCCTGGAGTCAGATAACTTTTTAAAGTTTTGTGGTCACTCTGTGTACCACCCACTGTACCATTTAAACCTCAGCATTTTACCCACAGTGTGTTTACTGCTTCTTGTAATTCTCAGCACAAACATCAGTCATTTGCATAATGAGAATTAATTGGTTGGTCTTTACAGTGAAGTGCAGTGTCAGTGTTTGTGGTTAGGTAGGAACACAGTTTTCAAATAAATATAGATGAATTCCATATTACAGAGGTTTTGTTACTGCAGTTTTCTGTATTGTGTGTTGTAGTTTCCATATGAATTTATGGGATTCTGCTGGGTTAAGGAATGTCTGTCCAGGCAGTTTTGTGTAAATCTTGACACAGCTTGCAAACATCTCAGATATTACACTACAAAGTCTAGAATTTCCATGTAACTAACAAACAGATGTTATGAATTAATTATAGATTGTTCCTTTCTGTATTGTGTGTTGTAGTTTCCATACGAATTTATGGGATTCTGCTGGGTTAAGGAATGTCTGTCCAGGCAGTTTTGTGTAAATCTTGACACAGCTTGCAAACATCTCAGATATTACACTACAAAGTCTAGAATTTCCATGTAACTAACAAACAGATATTATGAATTAATTATAGATTGTTCCTTTGTGAATATTGCATTAACTGAGTGATGCAGTTGAATCTTTCCATTTCCATCAAATTGCCTTGTCAGTTGAGGATCTTTCTAAGAAAGGGATTTAGCTGTCACGTTACACTATTATCAGTGTCTCTGTTTCTAATGAAGAACCTTTGTCTGTGTAGCAGATATTTTAATACACTTAGGTTTTTTCTATACTTTCTTCTCAGAAAACAGTTTACAGAATGAATTGCTTAATGTTATGAGAATATTTCACTCATGAATCTTTGTCATCTTTACTGTTAAATACAAGAAAGTTTGTACCTGTTTACATTAGTCATTCTTCCCTTTCTGTAGCAAAGAATAACATAGAAAAAAGCACATATATACATACATAAGTTAACACACACGGACATACATGGGTGTGCATGCGAGTGGTGTCTAAAAGGTTGCTTTTCTGTAGTCAATAATCGAAAATATGTAATGTTTGGTACTCTCATTATTCATGTAGTGAGATAACACTTTTCAGCTGAAAATATTTTGCATGATGAGGAGAACAAGGTTGCATGGGAATAAAGATATGTGCAGCCTCTCGAAAGGCAAATGTGCCATGAAGATCAGTGGAGCTCTGTTGTGGTTGTCAAGGTGCACTCACAGTAACCTGAGAAGTATTCATGACTGTTTGCACAGAATTTTGTTTCTTCCCTTCAAATAAGTTTCTTTACTTTCAAACTTGGAATTGTTACTGTTTATACAAGAATTGTTGAATATATGCCTGCAAATGTGAAGTCTCTTGTTTTCAGACTAACAAATTTTATTATGCACAAATTGATGTCATGAGTAGTCTCATCTGCTGCTCCAACAGAAAGGATAATGAGAGACATTTATTTTTTATGTATGGAGATAATGGTGCTTTATCTGTTTGTTTATGGTTTATTTTATTTTGTCAGCCACCAAGACTACATAACATTGCCATAATGGTGTCATAAAATACCTTCCAACCAGTCTGAGTTTCAAGCCTTGATGCTTGCAAAGGATGTTTATTTTAAACAGTTTATTCTATTTGTAATGCTATTATAGACTTGCTGTGTACTTTCATAGTATGAACACAGAATGAAACTTTTGCAGATGAAATTTAACAGAGACTCTCCTGTCTGTCTTAGATCAATTATAGTTGTGTGCAGGTGAGAGGAGGGCAGGGGCCTGACCTTGAGGTTATGTATATTTTGTTTCATTTTAAAAACCATTGTAGAAATCATGCCATAGTTAGAACTGTAGGAAGACACTGTTTACAACTGCATTAGTGTATTTATAAATATAAGTACATATTCTGTTTCTAACTCACCTAATTTCAGTTACAGGGTATAATATTCTTTTTTTTTTTTTTAAATTCGTCTAAGACACCCTCAAATTTCATTTTATTTTTCAAAATTCCAATATACAACACATCAGCCGATTTCAGTGGCTAATTTTTGCAGGAGTTCATATCACATAAATCGTTTGATATCACCATGTCCATTAAATGTGTTTTTTCCCCCTCAAATTTCGATTTTATGGGGGGGGGGGCTGTAGCCCGGCAGTCCATACCTCTTTCGAGTGCACACCTGGTTTTGCAAAATACCGATGGGATTTTCTCTGAGAGAAAATGGTCTATTGTAAGAAAATAAATAAATACATACCAGGTTTTATAAATATCTACAGTTTTGAATAGAAAACACCAGACTTTGTACCTTGTGTGTAATTAAATTTTTCTGTCATGCACTCAGATGGCTCAGATTCGTTTGTAGAAACTTCATAAGGTACATTCTGTCATTAAATTTTTTATTTGAGCAGTTTGATTCAGTTGGAATAATGTAGAAATCTATGACACTTAAGAGATTTTCTCATTCAGAAATGCTGATTTTGGAGAATTAATGTCAATCTGTATTATTTCATGCTTCCCCTGTGAAACAGATGAGAACTGCACTCTTCTGGGTTATCATACAGTGAACAGGAATAACTATAAATTAACACTATTTACTGCATGATAACCCAGAAGAGCTCAGTTCTAGTGTGAATCTATTGATTTAAATTTTATGGTTTCATGCATATGTTTCATAAGAGGTACACTATGGGAGGCAATAATGAATGAATATGTCCTGTGAAAGAGACAAAATGAAAGGCACATGACATATGAGTATGTTCCATAATACCTGCACAGTTGAAGTTACACAGTATGCGATCCTTGAGAACTGGCAGATATAAAGTTATTCTGTAGAGATGGTGGTAGAGCACACCAAAGCCCAGATGACTAAATTTCCCCATTTTGTTCAGTACCACTTTGCATGATGGTAGCAGGCTACCTGGTTCAAGGGCAATAGGATTACTGACACAGATTTTCACTCTTAATGCTTGAGCCCAAGCTGTGTTACAATTACCTCACCTCCACACTTGGTTCTGATTTTTAACGCCTCCTCTGCAGATGAAAATCCTCACACTAGTTGGTCAGAGTGTACAGTAACAACTCAGTGGTTGAAGGTATTTATCTTATTGAAATCAGTGTGGTTTAAATACAAGTAACTGTTAAAACAGCAACCTTTAAACTTTCAGGTAGGCCTACTATATCAGTCAGAACTCATCAAATGTGAATTCAGCAAGTATAAAAGTGTTATAGTCGTTTCTTCCAGTCTTGTTTAGAATTCTTTATATATAAGTAAAGGGAAGGCATTCCAAGAACGGTGCTTGCAAGATGTGGATACACAGAGATGTTGTTTTACTGGCAGTTGTGTTTATTTACTTGTGAAATTACATTGCTTTCCATGTCTTATGAAGATCCTCAATTTACACAAGGGTGGAGTGAATTAACAAAAACTTGCTTGTTTACCACTAATTTAAATATCACTCCACCCCTGCAGTATATGTATTATTATTGCATTTTTAATTAAGTGTTAGCACTACAAGACAATCAAAACTCGCTATGCATAAAGAGAAAGATATCAGAATGCATTTCTTGTTTTGTTGTTCTTTGATGCATGAGTTTTTTATCTAGGTTTTTAATATTTTTGTAGAGGCAATGGTGTACCTTGTTATTGCATATTTTTATGAATGTTACGAAAATATGGTAGAGATTTTCTCATAAGCATGGTTATGTTGGTTATCTTTCACCATAATTTGGGTTTCTGTTTTTTTTTTTTTTTTTTTTTTTTTTTTTTTTTGTTTTTACCAGACAGTTTTCAGAGTAACGGGATCTGAGTACAAATATGAAAATGGAATATTCAATTTCTAATGGGTGCACAAGTCAAAAATGTGTACATTGAAATAATGTTACCTAACCTCTTCTTAAGTTCAAGAAAAACACACTCGTCTTTACGACCTTCACGCTTTATTTGGTGCCAAAAACCTCCGCAGTTGGCACATCAATAGATAATTGCTACATATACAAAAACTAATCTGCTGCATTAGTTTCAAATCAGCATCTTTTGTCCTTCTGACAGTTCACATCATTTGAGATTTAAAAAAAACAGTCTTGTGCTGGTCAAGTCTTTGTAAATGTTTATGGACTTTGATATAAAATATTTGCCTACATGAATGCTGTAATATTGGAGTACAAGTATATCAGGAGTGGTAATGAACATTTCATCCAGTGGCAGAAGTGATCATGATTGTGAAAGGCATCAGAATATTTAATCTTTGTAAAGCTGATTCTTGAAAGAAACTTTTTTAACTGTGTACATAAGGGGTTTCAGAAAATTTAACAACCAAGGATGCAATTTATGAATTAATTAACGAAATTTTAAGTGCTCTTAAAGCTGAATTAATTGTGGGTGGGAATTTCTGTGATTTAGCAAAAGCTTTTGATTGTGTTAACCATGATACTTATCTGTGCACATTAAATTTCCATGGAATAATAGGGAAAGCCAGTGACTGGATTAAATCTTACCTTAGGGGTAGGATTCAAAGAGTAATGGTAAAAATATAAAAATTTCAATCATAATACATTTTAAAACTGGGGAGTTATAAAACGCAGTGTTCCACAAAGATCAATTTAGGTCCTTCACTCTTCCTTCTCTACATGAATAATTTATCAAAAACTATTAATGGAAAACCTACAACAATTTTCTTCGCAGATTATATGAGTATAATATTCACCATTTCTAATTTCAAATATTTTAAAACCACAAGAGAAATTGGATTTGAATCTTAAATAATGGTTCAAAGCCAATCAACTCCCATTAAACTTTGATAAAACCAATTTCCTACAATTCACAACTTAAAGGAGTCCTCAGATTGGTCTGGATATAAGTTATGCTAACAAATTAATCTCTGAAGCATATGATACAACATTTCTTGGAATATGTGTAAACAATACACCTGGAAAGTTCATATTGACAAATTACACACAAATTAAGTGCAGCTTGCTATGCAGTGAGATCTGTTAAGCCCTTTATGTCACAGGCAACACTGAAGGTGGTTTACTATGCTTAATTTCTTTCTATTATGAGACTGGATTAACCTTTTAAAGACGAAATGCAGACTGCTTTATTTTAAAGACCCAGTCTGTACCGCACAGTAAACACTTTTCATCTAGGTTATAAAAACCAATCAGTTTATGCTGTAAGTGGCACAAGTCGCTGTTTGTTCTCAGATAAATACAAATCATATATATTGTGGGCAGAGCATACAGTTGTTGAATGTTAAACCTGTTGGTGCTGCATCACGTGACCGGTAGGCTTTGAAAGGCTAATATTTTGGGGGAACTCTTCACAAAGTGCAAAAATTTTTAAAATACAAAATAATAAGAGATAAAGCAATTCCATTAGATGCCTGGACATTCCCTTAGGGCTCCAGGAGGTTCAGGCTTCCAGAATTTCTCAACAGTTGGCATGTGAAGGAGGTGGGGTCAGCCCTACATACTGGCCGCCTTTATCCCCCAGGGCTACCCCTGGTACTCATTTTTATTAGAGCCTGAATTGACCCTAGGGCCATAGTGCGGCCAGAAGTATCAAGTCAATAAAAAATCCCAGTTATACTACTGGGACTCGAACCTGCAACCTGCGAGCTTGTACCAAAGTGCTTCAACCAACTGCATCACCACGTACCCCCAAGTAAAAAAGAATATTTAGAATTAATACAGGTTGCAGAAATAGAGACTGATGTAGAGTTTTAAGAATTTAAAAATTCTGCCTCTTCAGTCACAATATATACTATCACTTCTTTTATTTGAGGTTAACAACAAAAATAACTTTTGCAGAGATTGAATGTTTGTAATATAAGTAATTACAAAAATATAAATTTCACAGCCTTCACCAAAATTACCACACTTTCAAAAAGGAGTCCACTCAGTTGATATAAAAGTGTTTAACAGTCCCACACAAAGTATAAAAAATTTAAGTGATTACCTTAAATAATTTATATTAGCACTAAAGTATTATTTACAATCTTATTCATTCTACTCTATAGATGAACACTTTAATGTGAATGGAGAATGATAAACTAAGCTAAATCAGTTTTAAGCTAATTGTTCCAACAACTACTGTATATAGTAAATTTGCTTGAATTGTTCTGTATCCAAAGGTATTAACCTGTTTTGGATTTATAGAATGTAAATTATTTAAAATTCAGGTTTATACCAGGAAAGCATATGAGGGAGTTACAAATAGTATCACTACCCTCAGGGAATGAACTCCGTCCTCCCAAACCCATTCATTAGTAGGCTAGGTGTGCCTCAGAGCCAGTCAAGAAGCCTTAGAGAAGAGAAAAATGTTTTGCTCATGCCAGTAGTGGAACCACGTATCCTCAGTCCAACCCTTAGCCTAGCTACTTTCTTGAGTGAGCCAATGTGGCCGTCTGTAGTGGACATATACTTCCAAATACAGACCAGGAGAAGAAACTGAACAGCAGCTACTATTCTGGCTTCATGCCTCAGTTGCATTAAGTAAGATCTATTTGTTCATATCATATTCACCTTTAAGCCATTGTCACTACCCCCATTAAAAGAAAAGTTGTAATTTGAAAGGTAAAATTCACCTCTGCATATTCTTTGGTTCTTCCTTAGCATAGAGAGCAAGAGAGAGGGGACAAAACTAATGCTGTATTTGATAATGAACTTCTGAATTGATATAGAAACCTCTGAAGAAGTGTAATAAGAATGGAGGTTTCTGGAAATCAGATTGCCATATCATAAACTCATAATGACAGTCAAATAGTTGAATGAATATATACTGAATCTTATAGGTTTAGAGCCTAATTTATATGCATTTAGGGAAAACCAGTGTGTCCATTTGGAAAGATGAAATGTCTGCATGTAGCTGTTTGACCTTACCATAAATCCATATCTGCAAGTGTCAGTAAAAGGTTACTATCTGTTAACAAACAATTGAAAACAGTGCGGTACACAGAGCATCAGCACGCAACTGTTTGAGTTGTAACCTTTTTTCAGTTTGTTAGTCTTCATGTTAGTGAGTTTAGATTCATAAATTTCAAATGGTTTTTCTGTCTGAAACGTGGAAGATTTTGCAGCGAGCAAATATCTATGCAGCATTCCTCCAAGCTCTGAAATTGTGTGTGATATTTCTTCTGCAACAATGGTAATCCCTCATTAAACTTTTATGAGGAATTGTGCTGCTTTCTTCTTGTGAAGTAATCATGCATCAAGTGACATGGAACCATCTGCTCTCAAGTGTTAGCAAGAAGAAGAAGTCTGTGAAAAATCCTTTCTTGTCAGGGGTGGGCCAATGGGTTGGATGAGGCTAACATTCCGGTCCATAGAGTGGCCTCTGCAGTATTATGTGGTCCTTGGTAAATGATTAAATGAAGCAGCACGTTAGTTGAGGCATGAATGTAATATAATAATGAAGGACGAAAATGAAATCATATTATTCTGCAACATTCGGAAGAAATGGGCTTCTGTATTCAAATGTTATATATTACTGCTAGTGTCAGATATCCTTAGTGATTGATAAGGTGTTTGAAGACCTTCAAAAAAGAATGCATCATGTCAAATGCTACTTTATCCATTTAGGGGCCTACACACACAGGAGGTTTTATTTTTGGTTCTTAACCATATATCTTCCTTTATGATTGAAATAAGTAAGGCAAAGGAAATGTAAGCAATGACACTGTGAAATAATCCAATAAAGTAATCAGAATCTGAATGTGTGTGCATGTGCATAGCCAAGGAGTAACAAACAGCCTGGCCACATAATACATGTACATATCCAGGAGCAACATGGCAGGTATTTACGTAATCGTAAGAATTTAATTCCAGCTGAGAAATGTACACTTAAATCTGTACCTGCGTAACAAACTAAGCATTGTACCCTTTCTTGATACAGTAATTGATATTATAGTATATCCTAGTAATTTTAGTGTGGAAGTAAGTTCCCTATGTATGCTACAGAAGTGGAAAGGTTTGAAGCAAAGTTATCACGTAGGATTATATTCAGGTCTGGGAATAAGGTGTAACTTAATTACCAACATCAGCAGAGAAAATTAAAAACAGTTTGATTCCTTATCATTGCCAATTTAAATTATTTAATGCCTATGACCCCTTGTACTTTTGGTGCGGTATGCATGGTAGTTCCAATAAAGGCTTGTGATACCTGAAAACAATATATATAAAAGCTGTAGATAACTCTGAAATATTTAGTTTTCCATTCTTCTTGTTGAGAATACTGAAGACCTGACTTCACGCTCATGTACATCTTCAAGTAAGGTAGACCCATTTAAAGTTTGCAAGACCATGCATCATCATACAATTCAAATAAATCAACTATATGCAACAATTTCTCAAGCTTTATTACTTGACGTTATGTACAACTCAGCATGTTTCGGGCGTCCTCACGCACAGCACTGCTACCACCATGCTCCAACGGTAAAACCAGAGGCTGCTACTGCAGTTTCTGAACTCCTGATGATGGGCGTGAGGACGCCCAAAACATGTTGAGCTGTACATAACGTCCAGTAATAAAGCTTGAGAAATTGTTGCATCTAGTTGATTTATTTGAAGCTAGACCCATGTTTGCTAAAACTTTATGCTGTACGTTTCCTTGCAACTAAATTACATATTATGTAAAATTTAACACCAACTTGTTCTTCAGCACTTTTATTTGTACTTAATGCTCCAACATGTAAAGGCCCCAACTGTTGGCCATCCTCAGGGAGCTCTCAAGTTTTTTAGTGTGTGCAGCAGAAGTTTTAGCATATGTGGCAGGAATTCTAGGTGCGATTATTTATCATATGTAGAATTCCTGTCACATAAGTTGAAACATAGGCTGCACATACCAAAAACTTGAGAGCTCCCTGAGGATGGCCCATAATTGAGGCTGAAACACATCAGAGCATTAACAACAAATAAAAATGTTGTGCAACAAGGTGGTGTTAAATTTTACATTTATTTACCAACAATATAATGTAAAATTTTCTTGTAATGTGAGCTAAGATGCCACACAACAACATAGCCTACATGCAAGTCTTGGAAAAGTGAATTTCCTAAATCTCGTAAATGAAATTTTCTATGAATGTCTGTGTTTCTTTCCCAGCCATAATTCTATTAATTTTGTTTTTTAAAGTAAATATCCATATACTATCAGAAAAATGACCACCAAAAAGATATCATTCTTAATTACAGAGTGTGGATAGGTTACATACAGGTCTACCAGTTGATCCTAATAGTTTTAATTATGTTCTGGCATGACATGTTAGTGGCTAACAAGATGAATTCTTTCTTAGCACAGCTCAGCCAACAGATTTCAGTGGTTTTAATGAACACTGATTTCAGTGTGTCAATGTTGCAAATAATAAACATCATTCTAAATGCATAACATGCTCCGCCAAATGTCATGGACATGGGATTAGTACAATTCGTCTGATGAAGGTGGTTATCAATTTGCAAACCATCAAAATTTGTATTTACCAGCTCTTGTAGGTAATTTTATTTATCCAGTCGTTATTGCACATTGTGGTGAATTATTCATTAGATGCTGCTCAATGTTACATCCAGATTTAGGGTCAGCGTGTTACCAGTACACTATTTACTCATATGCAAGAGTGTTGGACTTGTCATTGTACAGAAATTGGCATTGTGCTGGAAAGTATGACATGTCATTATTGAATGTTATGGTTTCTGATAAGGTTGAACATCAACTTCATTCATTCAGGGTGATGCTGATACAGAGATATATATATATGAATATGACCCCCTCACAACATGTTGTGATAGATGGTGCAGGAAAAATGCCCAAAATGCTAACAAAGAATTATTGTGTAAGTCCATTGTTCTGTGTTCTTAATATCATGTAATGAAGACAAAAATCCCATTGCTTAACCAAATCTACAGCAGCAGTGAAGAAAGGAAAATAACTTGTAACTTATCCTTGTTTGCTCTCAGAAGGAATTTTAAACAGAGTCAAGATTCTAGTTTTTTCATCAGACCACAAATTTTTCCTGCTAATGAAGCCATATCTAAAATTTTATTACAGATCATGCAAGTATAGTTCATGTATTCACACATTGTAACAGCTAAAGAAGATTATATAAATTTGGTTTATTTTAGTCTAGTTCATTATGTATCAAATTTAGGCACACACCAAATGTAGGATGCATAAATTTTTATCAGGTGCAGTTTGTACATAACTAAACATAGTGTTGTTAAAGTCACATAAATATATTTATGCCAGCAGTATAGGAACTAATGTGTGACAACTTACCAACACTTCTTCCACGTATAGGCTAATATTAGCCACGTTTAAATGACATTCTTCCACAGAATCAGATGCTACAGTTGCAGATCAGTAAGCTGGTTTCTTCATGCCACTTGAATGAATTGGTATTATCTGTAGTACAGGTTTTTCATTATGGAATGTTGCGTAAACCCTGAATTGATGTAGGCCACATTTCTTTTACAAGCATATTAATAGAATCATAATATGGAAACCCAGTATTCAAGCTTCACTCTGCCTCATATAATCAGTAGCAAATATTTTGTGATAGGTATTCTTTACATAACAGTGCAAGAACAGAAAGGAGTACAGACCATTTCAATGGGAAGTGGGGTATTTGATTGTACTTTGTTATACAATGATAATTCCTATAAATCAGAACAAAGAGTCAATAAAATATGTCCACAGAGTTCAGAATTTGTATCTAACACAGGATTAAGAATTTTTCACCAATGTAATATGAATATCTACATCTTACTGTGTTAAGTTTTACGAATGTTATAATCAGAATTAACTACACTTGTTCTGTACACAATTTACAGTCATTGATAAATACACATACTGTTTTTCTTTTTTTACACACTTTATAAGTGCCAACTGTGAAGGTTTGTGTAGAATTCAAAATATGATGTCCATGATATCCACATGTCTGAAGTTAGAGAAGTGACATAAATGTGTCATACTTTCACTTGTTACATTCCTTTGTGTTATTGAAACATGAAGTATTTCAATAAAATATACATTAGCACCATAACTTATATATTGATTAACTGATAAACAGTGAACAAATGAACTACATGTTTCAGTTACTTTAAAATTTAATAAACTGAATGCATGTTTCAGCTCCAATGAGCCATCATCAGGTTGAACAAGTAACATTCAGACATAGTGACCATTTCTGTGTAGGTTGTTCTTTAAGTGTACGTATTGTTAAAGCTGTTTATCAAGTTATTAAAATTATACTTTTTCTGTTATTAAGATTATAAGGTGTGGAATATGGTACAAAGAGCTAAGCAGGTACATTCTTCAATGTGACAGTTTGAGACTATTGCAGAGCTTACATTTAGCATACAGTACAGAGTATTGCTTGCAGTGATGCTTATATGCATTGTTTAGTTGGCCTGTTAAGCATAGAAGCAGTGTTTTTAGGGCTTGTAAGTATTTGCATGATGAGTGTAGTTGAGTCTGAAAACGGCCATAAATGAATGTATTAAATGCAAGTGATGATGGCTCACTGAAGCTGAAACCTTTAGTTCATTTGTTGTTTACTTATGAGTCTATCAATAAATAAGTGGCTGTGTTAAAACGATATTTTATTTTAATGTCCCATAAATGTGCCAAAATAAAACTATGCTTAAAAATATATAAGGCAGAGTTCAACATTTGGTGCCCCAAGGGTTTTTGCACTAGAAGCTTAAAGCTGGCAGCAGGTTAATGGAAAAAATATTTCATGTTAACTAATAAATATTAAAAATAGTTAAAATTTAAGTAATAAGATAAATATTCCATAAAATAACAATATGTGACCATCTTAAGTTTGTACTTTGATTCCTAATCATGTAAACATACATGCTGTTGGCTACTTTTGTATGAGGGGCGGCTGATAAGTAATCCACACAGTGAAATATTTTGCCAATGGAGCAAAGTAGCGATGCGCACAGTGTGTCCTTGTAGCCACAACCCTCCTGCACAGTGGTGCAAAGTTTCATTCCTTTCTCTACACCAGTTCTAAAACAGTGCATGTTAACATGGAGTCGTGTTATGTTGGTATGTCAATGAGATTGAAGCAACGTGTGGTGACTGAATTTTTAAGTGCTGAAAACGTAATGCCAGCTGAAATTCATTGCCGTGTACAGGCCTGTTTACAGGCTGTGTATGGTGAAAACACTGCTAACAGAACTACAGTAAATCATTGGGCCATTAAATTTCGTGAATGTGAACCAGGTCGTGCCAATATTGTTGACCAACCTCTCAGTGGAAGATCGGTTTCCATGACAGATGACAAGCATCAAAAACAGGTTGATGAACTGATCAAGCATGACCGCCGTATCACACAGAAGCAGATAGCAGGTAGGCTAGGAATGTCTAAAGAAAGAGTGGGCTATATCATTGGTTTACTTGGCTACACAAAAGTCTGTTCTCAATGGGTGCCACGCATGTTGACGCCGGAAAAGAAACAAAAACATGTTGAAATTTGTGAAGAACTTTTGAAGCGCTATCGCGAAGAGGGAGATCAATTTCTTTTGAGTATTTTTACTGGGGATGAGTCATGGATTCATCATTTTGACCCTGAAGAAAAACAACTGAGCATGCAATACAGGCACACCTCATCTCCTTGCCCGAAAAAATTCAAAACAGTGCCATCTGCGGGCAAGATTCTTTTGACTTTTTTGGGACTCACAAAGAGTTTACGTGGCAGAATTTTTGGAAGCTGGGAATACTGTTAATTTAGCTCGGTACATTAAAACAATAAAAAACCTATGGCGGAGGGTGTGTCGAGTTAGGCGGTCAACATCGCCGATTTTGTTGCTGCATGACAATGCAAGACAGCACACTGCTCGCGCAACGATTGATGCTCTGGAGACGCTGAAGTTTGAGGTTCTCTCCCATCCGCCCTACAGCCCTGACTTGGTGCCAAGCGATTTCCATTTCTTTCC
>Ga0268261_10002050_pt1 | contig 14331 bp, 13 predicted proteins | sample TergutNc150P1_FD_190353 | JGI IMG/M metagenome (GOLD analysis project Ga0268261, IMG submission 190353) | Nasutitermes corniger P1 segment gut microbial community from laboratory colony in Florida, USA - Nc150 P1 (SPAdes) (version 2) | ecosystem: Host-associated > Arthropoda: Insects >... | reverse complement strand
GTGGTCACGTGATCAAAATGTTCTAGAAAGATCTCCAGCACAAAGAAAGTAGCTGGATTAAACTGGAATTATAGCGCGCGCTGCGTAGCTCGTGACACAGTACAGGGTTTTAATATTTACATATTGCACAATCTGACGCAATGCAAAGGGTTGCCATGTCGTATGTTGCACAATTTAACGTAAAATAGAAAGGTCCCTGCATGTTACGCAAAATGACGTAACCACATATAAATACAAGAAAATTAAAAAACAAAATTTGCCCTATACGTGTACAAACATGAAAGGCAATTCAGAACTTGTGTGAGACTTCTCTCTTTGATTCGCTAATGGTGTCATAAAGAACACAAATCTGATTTGTTACTGTTGTTCTCAAATATGTGGGCTTTTTCCACATTTTGAGAAAATTTGTCTTTCTTTTATTTTACGATTTTGTCCTGAATTCTGCTGACGAGACACAAATTTATACCAGCTGTTGTTCTTCTGTGCTTTCTTTCAGTGACCAACCTTCCTATCTGCTCTCTCAAAGTTTTCGCTTTTCTATGTACTGCTTTTTGTTTCTGGCAGTGTTGCAGTGAATTTCAGTTCCCTCCGAATCGCTTATTTTAAAGCAGAACTGACAGGAAACGTTGCCCATACTGAAGCCTTTTATAATAAAGTTATTAACATAAACCACGCAGTAACAATTCAATGAACGTAATGTCAGTTACTATTTTTCGGTAGCGTAATGAAAATTTGACAATCTTTTTGGTTAGAATTACGAAGAATTTTTGAGGATCGTTTGTGCTAGTTGAAGAGCTGAGATATAGCATTTGGTATATTGACAAGGATAGGAGGAGGGTTATCCAGGCTTCGATTCCTGGCAGAAAAAGGAAATTTTTCTCTTCAACAAAATTTCTATTCCGGTCCTGGGGCCCACCGAACCTCCTAGACAATGGGTACGGGTAGTTCCTGAGGTGTAAGCGTAGGGACGTACGTTGATCGCTCACCACCATGTAATGCCGAGGTTAAGAAAGAGTGGAGCAAGGCCTACGTAGCCGCATATGTATTCATGGCATGATGAGGAACATATTCACCCTTTTTCTATGTTCACCTTTTTTCATTGTTCGATTCCTGATGGTGTCATTCGAATTTTTCATTGACATAATTCTTCCGGCCGCACTTTGGCCCTGTGTTTGACTCAGCCTCTAACAGAAACGAGTACCAGGAATATTTCCTGATGGGGTAAAGGAGGCCGGTGCTTACGGCTGACAACCTTACCACCTTCATGTGCCGATTGTCTTGAAATCTGGGAGCCTCAACCTCCTGGAACCCTCAGGGCCTGTCCAGGCGTGTAGTGGGATTCCTTTACCTTTTTATCATTAATTTTGTGGTGTTTGTTTTCTCTGTTTTATACTTACGCCATGAGTAATTTCTGTACTCTTTCTGACTATTGTCTTTATTGTTGGCTATTACAAAATTTTGTCTTGTCTGCACCAAGTAAACTACGACATTTAACAATGTTGTTTTTATGCCGTCTTATACCACAATGCTTACTCTTCGCATTCCATCATTCTCTTTCGAATTCCTGAACAAACACAGCTGCCTTTGAAGTATGGCCCTGTATTGTATGTAAAAGTAAAAGTAAAGCAATCCCATTACAGGCCTGGACAGGCCCTGAGGGTTCCACAAGGTTGAGGCTCCCAGATTTCATGACATTCAGCACATAAAGGTGGTGAGGTTGTCAGCCCTACGCACCGGCCGGCTTTACCCCCAGGAAATATTCCCGGTACTTATTTCTGTTAGAGGCTGAGTCGACTCCAGGGCCATAGTGCGGCCGGAAAGATTACGTCATTGAAAAATTCCAGTGACACCATCGGGAATCGAACCCGCGGCCTTCCGGCTTGTAGCGCAATGCCTAAACCAATTGCGCCACCGCGTGCCCCCTATTGTATGTACAGGCGTTTAAACTGCATATGAAGTATACGATACGTTCTTCCTTGTGGAAATTGTATGGAAGTTGCAAGTGACTTCACTTAGTTACGTCATAATAGCACTTTATTTGCCTAATATTTTGAATCATGTGGTCTCTTTCCTTGTGAAAAGGGTGCTACATTCTCAGATCCTTATATTACCTGTTCTAGGAGTGGGCTGTGCCATGGTGACCGTATCCCTAATAGTTTGCATCTACTACAATGTCATCATGTCCTACACTGTGTACTATGTGGTGTCTTCGTTTTCTTCAGAGGTTCCTTGGAGTAAATGTGACCCGAGCTGGGCGGACGTGAGCACTTGCTACGTCAGGGGCTCTCCGGCGGTGAGTAACACCCAGTACATGCTCGATCTAAGCACAGAGTTCTTCAAATGATTACAACATCTTGTGGCATGTGTATCTCTTACGTAGTATCGCAGTATTATGTATGATTTGCAGGTATTGCAGCGAACACGTTCGCCATATTGCTGTCGTATCAGCTACGTCACTGGTGCCTTTTGCCCCATCAGCGTCCTCCTATTTGATTTGGTCATCCTAATGGTATTTAACGAGGATAACAAACAACAAATTTATTCACTGTGCAGTTTTTTTATTTTGTATTTTTTCTGACCGCGCATCTTCGTATAATTCTGCTAAGTGACCAAATTAACGCACAATTTCTTCTATAATATGTTTATTTGAATCCTCTATATGTTTCGAGCAACTCTGTGTTCATCCTCGGGAGGACAATTGTATTACTACAACATCTGGTATAATTCCTCTGTTAGTGGCCGTTCGGCCGGACGGCCACTAACACAGAGTGATTATACCAGAAGTTGTATTAATACAATTGTCCGCCCGAGGATGAGCACAGAGTTGTTCGAAACGTGTAGAGGATTCAAATAAACATATTATAGAAGAAATTGTGCGTCAAGTTGGTCACTTACCAGAATCACTGTGCAGGTTTTTCCTTCCTTCCGTTGCTTCTTCCCTGTTAGACCGAAATATTATCCTCAGCACCCTGTCTGCAAACACCTTTAGCCTATATTCTTTATTTAATATGACGGGCTAAGTTTCACACCCATGTAACACACCAGGCAATTCTGTATACTGATATATTCTTCTTTTTGGATTGAAAATATACAGATAAAAAATTCCTAGACCAATATTAGCAAGCATTCGCTGGCTTTCATTAGCCCTTAATTTCCTCATGAAGGCAATTTTTATTTGTCATTGTCTTTCCCGATTGTTTAAACCGTGCCTCACTTTCAGAGGAATTGTTAGCCATCTTCTTGCGTTCTGTTGGCGAGTCACAAATATATAGTTCGTTTTCCTAGAATCTGAATCTAGATAAATTTTCTTACTAGCGACCGATAAGGCTTCAGTATTTGTTTTTATAACTTTTATGTTTTCTCCCTTTTCATTGATGTCATCAGCGTGTACTAGCAGCTGATGTGTTTCATTCAATTTGAACAACTCCTGGTTTTCTTGGAAATTTCTGATGGTACATTCCACAGAAATGTTTAAAAGCAATGGCAATAGAACAGTTCTTTTCAGCTCAGTCTGAATGGGAAATGTTAATCGCAGTAACATTAGTTCCTGCCATTATACGGTTCAAATAATCTACACTTCTCTGTATCTCCAAACAAACTGCCTTACAAGCTGTATATATATATATATATATATATATATATATATATATATATATATATATATATATTTCAAATTAATAAGGAATTAAAACACACTTGTCGCAAATGAAAGTGAGTGCTTAGGTAGGGAATATGAAAGAGGATATTCAATTGCCTATATTTTATCCAATTATATATCTTCTGCAGATGAAATTTAGAGCAGATTAGAGTCAGGGGGTTTTTTGCGGCGGATTTTGTTGAGAAATTTGAACAGAAACAGACATCCTTTCATGCGCGTCTAGAGTTGAGAATGGGAATGTACATAATCTGTATAACTGTTGATGGCAAGCTTAATGAGGCGCCTTGGGATACTGAGATCGTGTGTTTGTGTGTGTGTATGAATGTATGTATGTATGTATATATGTATGTATGTCTGTATGTAACAGATTCTGCTGACTGCTTGCTAGCGTTCCCGCTAGCAAGCAGTCAGCAGAATCTGACATGCCTGATGCTGTATGTACAGTCTTAGACTCCTGATGATGGACGGAAAAACCGTCCGGAACATGTACAGTGCTACTACACAATAAAATAATTTGAGTAAGTGGTGCACCTTTTTGGTTTTATTATAGAAATATATCACGATCATGCCCCTATAAACGTCAAATATGTCACATTATCTCTCAACACTCACAGATATTTGTGGACCTTCAATATGATGTAGGGTACGTAGCTGTGGAAAGGTCATCGTTTCTGTACCGACAGAAGGAGCTTCCTTTGAAAGAAAAATAGAAGAGAATTTGTTAACCGTCATTTTACTTTCGATATCGTCAAAGATGTCAGCTTATGAATATTTTTTTTTTAATTGAACATCTTTGTTACAGCGTCTTAGACACTGTGTGTGATATTATGTTTCCACTGTGATGCACGTACATGAGATCTTCGCTCTTTTGGGATTTTGCATAGCGTAGAGTAATATTTCCATACCGACGTTTCGGGACAACCCATCCGTCCCATCTTTAGGGGTAAAGCGGTCCAAGACTGCTTGATCCTAGAGTGCAGATCTGCTATAAGACAATGGCTTATTTTTACTTTTTTATTCTTTAGTAATTATTGTCACTTCTCTTCACAGAGGTTTAATCCCGCTACTAAAATAAGACGCAAAACCATAAGACTCGGCAAGCGGGACGGCTTACTACTAATGATTTTCGCAACAATGTATACAGGTAGGTAAGTGTCACCTGTCATGTTCTGAACCACTCAATATATTCCAATAAAATTTCGTATTTCAGATATCGGCTACAGTTCCCCATACGACATTAAGTTTCGCGCTAACCTCCTCCGAAAACAGCTTATCACACAAAAAATTGGTACTTAATAGCAATGTATATTTTCCACTATAACATAACATACTTATTTAATTTGTAGTTTATTTATTCAACGACACTTGTGGTCGCCCAGCTTGATACATCTCGAATGACAGGATGAATAATGAGTGATAAATTGGAAAGGGTATGATGGAAAGCGTTCGTGACGTAAGTTGACATTTTATCCTTGCCCGTGCAGGGAGGCACTGATATAACCGCCATAACTGCAAGTAGAATATCTAGTTTCCCAGCCAAATTTCGAAACATTTACCTCTCAAATACAAGTATGAAGCTTTATAACTTGAGCTGAGTAGCTCAGTTCTACAATTTTTGAGAGACGTCCTATAGCATATGTGGCAACGTCGTGTGGCGCCGTTGGTTGTGCGTCGGTTGAAATGTGTCTGCTTCAAACGAATGGCCGGAATCTTACGTCACATAGTTAAGAATATTTTTGAAACATTACTTAAAGCCTTTTAATTGTACTAACTAAATGCACAGTGTTTATTCTTTACATGCATTTATTTTATTTCTCCTATATGTTTTGATGCCATATGCACCATCATCAGCGAGAACTATTACGACATTTACATAAAACCAGATACTGTCATAAAGCTGTAAAATATGGTTTCTGTAGCAGTTATGTTATAAATATGTGTATTATAAAATTCTTATAATAAAACCAACGAGATGCACTAATTTCTCATATTTATTTTTGGAATAAAACTTTACATGTTTCGACCAGGTTTTCTGTCCATCATAAGGAGTCTAGTACTGTATACACAGCAATAGGTATGTGTCATACACAAGCAGTCAGCACAACCTGTATGACACATACCTATTTCTGTGTATACAGTACTAGACTCCTGATGATGGACAGAAAACCTGGCCGAAACATGTAGAGTTTTATTCCAAAAATAAATTTGAGAAATTAGTGCATCTCGTTGGTTTTATTATAAGAATATATGACGATGCACGGTCCTCTGAATGCTGTATTCTAAAAGGTACAACTTTGTCTATGTTGGAGTAAAGTATTCTACTGCCTGCGACGTAGAAATCTTCACATAAACAGGCCATGGGGTCTTCCTACCCGTCTTACGTCAATGGACCCAATCCAGATTTGAAGGACGATAGATGAACATTAAATGTTAAGGCAATAAAGAGCCCACGATAAACAACATCTATAACAGCCAACTCTATTCACACGTTTAATATATAAGATTTTAACCATATATGGTCAAAGTTTTCTAACAAACAGTACAGTGACTCCACACATATGAGTTTAACTACTGTACATCTATTATAACCCCAACATAAGCAAAATTGTTAGTAGGATAGCGTAGGTACAGTCAGTCGCTGACATTGACCTTGGTCGTTGGCCTTGAAGTGTGGAGCAGGTGTTTGATAGTGGTGGGGTGATGTCATACGTGTGTGATGTGGGTATATGTTCCTGGGCGTGTTTTGTTTGTGAATGACCTTGAAGTAGGTTATTGAGGTTGAGGTGTGAAGCAAGTGTTTGATGGTGCTATGGATGACATAATAGATGTATAAGGTTTTTGTCCCGTTTCGAGGTTGAAGTGTGGATGAGGGAATAGGTGTGTGATGCAGGTATAGTCCCCCCTCCGGCCGCCTGTTTCCTATGCCTGCATTTGGTGTGGCTAATGGTTAAAATTTAGGTGTGGGTGGCACCTTAATGTATATACGATTTGGGTAAAAAATAAAGATTCATTTTAATAATATTAAACAAAGTAATCCATATTAAACGAGTTTTAAATTTAAAATAGAACACACAGTTAAATAGATAGATAGGTGTGAATGTCAGGTAACACTGTAACAGATAGTATGGGTTCGTTTTAATAATATCCTGTAGAACTAATAATGATCGGTGTAAGTATTTAAGACATACAAGTATTATAAACCGATTATTCGAATATATTATTATTATTATTAAAGGCTTTAGGAATCATTTGAATAATATTTTAATATATTAATAATACAATCCGATTCTTTGAAAACTTTAACATAATTAAAATTGTTAAAAAGTGTAGGATGTTGTAAAAGGTTTAAGGATTCATTTTAAGACGTTAAGTACAACAACTTTACAATAGAATACACACATTCAAATAAATGGCTGTGAACCTTAGGTATAGTGGTAACAAATGTTATGACGATTTTTGTAATTTTTTGGAATAAATGGATTAGAGTATACATATAGAAATGAAACAAAATATTTATAAAAGAATTTTTTATAGTAAATCAAGTATATATGTACAGACAGACAACCCACGAAACATAATACATAACAAATATGTTGGTGTCAGTTATAGGTAGTAAATACATATAGGAACGTAATACAGAAATGATGTATTTTTTTATTAAAAAATGTAAATACATACAAACATTTCTTTGTATTCATATTTACATGTGTATACCTAAATGTGTCGAAGGCCCTACGAGGTTATGGCATCAGACAATAAAAAAAGTTACTCAAGATTGATGAGGTTTCTTTTTTGCCTTGCACACCTGTAAAACCTGCGGTCCTGATATCAAACAGCAGTGTTTTACATTTTGCACACCAATATATCGTTTATTGTTTTAAGAGTCGGGAGATGAATAGGGTTCTATCGTTCACAACTTCCTGCAACGAGTCACAATCGATGGGAAGGGGTGGGTTCGTATACAGACATTTCGGATGGAACCGTAATTACGATTCCCCTTCGATCTTGCAGTACCAACCAGTCATAATACAAGGTAGTGTATAGGGAAAAATTCGGTTTTCTGACACCCGACCGCATAGAGCTACATACTTGAACCTGTCGAAGGGTAATCTAGAGTCCATCCAGAAAGCTTCGAGATTTAGAACGTAGCGAAATGCTACGTCAGAAGCGGCTCCCTTAAGTGTTGGAGGCTGCCTAACACATACAGTGCAAGGGCACTCGGATTGAGCGGGACGGATGAATTCTGCCTTTTCTCTGTAGAGGAACTGGAAGGAACATTTACCTAACGAACAGGATGGCAAAAGCCACCCATCGCTCTCCGCCCTAGGATCTTTGATGTAGGCCACACATTCCAAGGAGGGAAAGATGAGGGTGACGTACTTACAAAAAGAGAACATATACTTATCCCAGACATGTTTGACAAGATTTAGATTTTATCGGGGACCGCAGAGACGCCTCGAACTGACGGGGATGACGAGAACGTTGACCGAATGTTTTTTATCAATGTCTTGAACACCATAACCCCTTGGTAAATATGGTGATAAAAGGGTAAAGTTCAATTCTCGCAGAGTAAACTATCTACAATTGTACCGTGTTGTAATAATATCCTAAGAGTCAGATTCTGGCGTCCCGCATACAGCGATATATAGGCCAACAAACTAGAATTGTTTGAACCTAACGGCCTGGCGGGCGGGAAAGAGTCCTGGGATGGCACAACACACACCCTCGGAATAGAGATGACACAACAGAGAATCGACGAGGCGTTTCTGCGGAATATTTACCGGGACAAATTCATTTATCCATACACAATGGCCAGCCATAGCCTCCATCTTCTCGTGGGCCTCGCATAGGTCTATATCCCCAGAAGATATACGTAACCCAGCCCCCGCGCCGATAGACGACGATGTACCCGCAGCCATGTTTGTAATATTTATGTATATACTTAAAAGGAAAATAAAATGGAATCTGTTGATAAACCCTATATCGAAGAATCCATAAACCGCACCACACAACTATCCTGATAATCTGTACTGGTATGTGTTTCCAATAGTTTATATTATAACCCACAGGGCCGTGCAAAATTATATTAATGTTGCAATATAGGATATTAAATCTTCTGTATTAGAAGCCTACGACAAACATATTTAAATATGGTTTCTCATTTTCTTTCTTCAACTTGTTCCAACGAGAGTTGATAGGCATTAGTCTTTTTACAGATGCCATGATAAATAAGGTAAATCTTGATTACCCTATCGTTGATCATATCTAGGTCGACGTCTGAAAAATTTAGTGTGAAACGTCTGGGAAAGAATGAACGCACAGCTTCTGCGGAAGGCGCCTTGATAGTGAGGAGTATAGATATCCCATACTTGGTTTGTACTCTTTCTGCCTTATTACAGAGTAGAGCTTCTCCTTTTCCAGAGAGCTGATATTTACAGATCTGCTGGAAGATGCCTCCGCAAACCTTTCACACACACATTCATCTGTAAAGATTTAACCTATGTAAACATTCCTTCATACTCTAAAGAAAGGGGTTAGACATTAATAATAATAATATATTCTCACCTTACGTGTGTGAATTTCGGCAAATAACGACTCCATGTTTTGTGTTTTAAAGCTCTGGTACCGGCAACCGGTCAGGCGCTCAGACACCAAACAGTAGCGTACAGTAGATTAAAAGATCCTCGGTATGATGTAGGGTTCCTCAACGCCGTACTAAATTTCGGGCTATTTAGAGAAGCGCGTAATATATAGGAATATTGTTGGGATGAATTTCCCGCTCTTTATACTCAGAATCAAGCGAGCTAGTAACAAGAACGGCACGTTTTGTTGCAGGTGGATTGTGTCATGATTCATGAAACAGCAGTTGGTATATCATTACGTTATTTGTAAACGCCAGGTCCTCACGTTTGAGCGTTGTGAAATAATTTCATATTTAATGAATAGTCTATTTGTAAATTGGTACGAAAGCATGTTCTGCAGATGTGATTAAAAATGTTAATTTACAGAACGTGCTTTCCTACCAATTTACAGATAGATAATTCATTAAATAGGAAATTATTTCACAACGCTCAAACGTGAGGACGTGCCGTTTACAAAGAACGTGATGATATACTGACTGCTGTTTCATGAATCATGACACAATCCACCTGCAACAAAACGTACCGTTCGTGTTACTAGCTCGCTTGATTCTGAGTATAAAAGGCGGAAAATTCATCCCAACAATATTCACGATCTAACAGTATACCGTTTACCTTGCTAGAGTCGTTTGAATATTTAAGAAAGGGAGTTTTGTGTAGATAAAATGTCTCATTACTTTACCGAAAAAACGAAGTAACGCGTCACTACGGGCGCGTCAACGCTTTTGGAAGAGAGCTGACGGTGAGGATGCTGGCTCTTCCTCCAACGAGCGCAGCGGCACGAGATCCCGCTAGACATTCTGCTAATAGTGTGGATGAACTATTTGAATATTTGTTGCGTGATCTCGAACCCGGTGATATGGTGGGTATATCCATCTACAACGCGGACAATCAACAGGACAAGCTCATCGGTTTGAGTTTCGGAAGGAGGGATCAGATTTCTAGGGACGTCCTATGGAGTGTGTTTAAGAAGGTGACACAATGAAACGCCAGATACCAGGCTCTGGATACCCTCACTTTTTACATGAATTCTGTAAAGATGCCTGTAGGATTTGGCAAGAGGGCTGAGACGTCGAAAGGAAGACCCCTGTCCGTGATGGCTCATCTCAAACGGAGTATAGTGGAAGTGAAGGCTGAGAACAACTGTTTGGCGCACACTTTGGTGATTGCCGTTGCTGAAGTGACCAGCGATCCTGATTATCCTGCCTATAGGTAGGGGTGGAAGATCTTGTCAAAGGTCCGTGAATTATTGCAGGCGGCAGGCGTCGATCTCAGTAGACGAGGTGGGATCCCTGAACTACAGGCCCTTCAACGCCATCTGTCACAGCATAGTATAGTGGTGTATTCAGGTCTACGATGCGACAGCATCATGTTTGACGGACAGGTAACCACACCTCAGAGGATCAACCTGTTGTATGACGGTCAGCATTATCACGTCATTACGAGCCTGACGGTGACTATGGCAAAGGGATACGTGTGCCTGCGTGTAACAAAGGTTGTGAGAGAGGCGCGCAGCACCGGTGTGACGCGTCGTGCGATGTCTGCTCGACCATTCCTCTTTGCATCCCGGATAACGTTAGGGTTCCCTGCGATGAGTGTAACAGACATTTTAGGAGCGTCACTTGCTTTGAGAAGCACAAACGTCTGAAAATTTCAGGCAAGACTTATGTGAGGCCAAGAGGCGGTGTCGCGAGTCCGGTGCAATTGAAGGACAGAATCATGAGTGTTACAAACGGTTCTGTGCACACTCTGAAGAACAGAAAGTTGGGCTATAAGTGTTCTATGTATCCTTTTTCAGACAGGACCCTCGTAGCGATAGAGTTCTGTTTCTATTTTATGATTTTGAGACCACGCAAAACATAAAATGCACAGGCACTTCTTTTGAGCTCGTGCCAAATCTCATGTGCGTTCAACAGTTTTGCACTATGTGCGAAGATGACGCCGATATGGAAGTAGATTGGCAGAGATGTGGCAAAATGAAACAGTTTCTGGACAGATTCTGTTGGCGATCTCATCTCCTACGTATTTAAATCCAAACCGTGGGCCGACAGGATCGTGGCCACTGCCCATAAGGCCAAGGTTTTCGACCTCCTTTTTGTACTGAACCGTTTAGTGCGGATGAAGATGACGCCCGAACTCCTCATCATGAACGGGCAGAAGATTATGTGTCTGAAGGTACAGAATGTCACAAGGCTGGTCAGCCTAAATTACCTGGTCATGCCACTCAGAAAGTTGCCCGAGGTATTCGGACTGACGGCCGCGAAATCATGGTACCCAAGTATATTTAACAGGCCGAGAATATGAACTGCGTGGGCTCCGCGCCAGACGTTTCGTGCTATGACGTTGATCAGATGCACGAGTCTAAGAGAAAAGAGTTTATGTCGTGGTACGAGACCACCACGAAGAAGGAAGTCTTCGACAATAAGCGAGTGTTGGAACACTACTATCAGGCCGACGTAACGGTGCTGCGAGAGGCGTGCCGGACCTTTTGCAGACACTTTCTGCAGATCGGGAATGCGGACGTATTTCTCGAAAGCATTACTATCGCCTTGGCCTGTGACAAACTATTTCGATAAAAAGTTTCTCCAACCGGACAGAATAGGTATAATTCCGGTCGGAGGCTATACCGACAATAGGAGACAGAGCAAGACAGGGATCGCTTGGTTGATGCTCGAGGAGAAGGAGAGCAAGAGGATCCTGCACTGGAGGAATGGCAAAGAGCGCCAACTGCCTGAACTGCCCGATATACATGTAGACGGCCTCTGCGAGGAGACGTGCACCGTGTATTAGTTCAACGGTTGCTACTGGCATGGGCATACTTGCATGCCATTTCGAGATACGCCTTCAGCAAGCGGGAGCGACACCGTAGCACAAAGGTATGAGAACACAATGTCTCGCTTGCAGCGAATAACGCAGGCCGGATATCAGGTCAAGGTTCAGTGGGAGTGCGAATTTGTGCCTCCCGAAGATATTGAAGTAGTAGAAAGCAAGCCAACCCATGAGAACCAGAGATGCACTGTATGGCGGACGTACCGAGACCATGCGTCTACATTAGAGAGGAAAGGAAGGTGAAGAAACAATACAGTATGTAGATGTTATGAGCCTGTATCCTTGGATATGTAAGTACTTCAAGTTCTCCGTCGGTCATCCTACAATCCGTCTGGACTGCGGGGACATTCCGACCATGCTTGCGAAAGAAGGACTGATGCGGTGCACAGTTCTACCTCCACGGGACCTGTATCACCCGGTGTTGCCATACAGGTGTAATGGTCGTCTACTATTCCGCCTGTGCAGGACGTGCGCGGAATCGGGATCTCAAGATCAGTTCAGTCACAATACAGTGTCGGAGAGGGCTCTGACCGCTACTTGGATCATGCACGAAGTGAGACTACTGGTGGATCGTGGCTATCGCGTACTTAAAATTCACGAATTTTATGAAGATGAAGTGACCCAGTACGACCCCAAGACTGGTGAAGGAAGTCATTTTGTACAATACATTGACACTTTCCTGAAGCTGAAAGCGGAAGCTAGCGGTTATCCCGGATGGGTGCAAGGGCCTGAGGACCAGAACAGGTACGCCCAGTACTTTCGAGCCAGTGAGGGAATCGAGCTGGACAAGACGGCCATTCAGAAGAACGCGGCTAAGAAGGGACTAGCCAAACTCTGTCTCTACTCGTTCTGGGGCAAGTTAACAGAGTCTAATAACAGGTCTAGGTCGAAAATGATATCCGCCCCTCAGGAACTCTTCCGATCACTCGCCACACCCGATATCGAAGTGACCAACCCGCTGTTTGCCGCACCCGAAGTGGTGTGGGTCACGTAGAAGTAGGCGGAAGAGGAAGAGAACGTGCCTGTCCTGCGTCACACTAATGAGGTAATCGGCGCTTATGCGATGACCGAAGCGCGCCTTAAACTAGACACATATCTAGACGCCTTGAAGGAGAGGGCTATCTACTGTGACACTGATTCTGTGGTTTATATACAGAAGTGTGGGCGGCCTCCAACTGTGGCTTGTGGAGATAAGTTGGGTGACATGACAAACGAGCTAGGTTCTGACGAATACATTGAAGAGTTCGCGTCTGGAGGTTCGAAAAATTACACTTTCAGAACCGTGAACGTGAAAACTCTAGAAAAGAAGACTGTGTGTTATGTGCGCGGAATAACGCTAAATTACGCCTCGGCTCAGCTCGTGAACTTTGACAGTATACGTGATATGATTTTGATTACCGGTGCTAAAGACGTCATCACAGTTCGCACCGGTAGAAAGATTAAACGCAAGGTGAGGAAGTGTGACGGTAGTGGCTTGTCCGGTACAGATACCGTGATCATCGTGTCCGAACCCGCGGAAAAAGTGTATCGAGTATCATTTCATAAACGGAGACGTATAGATAACTTTGACTCGGTTCCCTTCGGATATGTAAAAGACGGGCAGAGCTGTTCCACTTCTCTGTCCACGATATAAACATGTGTGAAATTTATCTCGATAAAAATAAAAAAACATTTTGTTTTATAATGTCTGTATCATTCTACTGTAAACGTGACTCTAATTAGGCTGTATATATTAGAAATACATCCATAGTACTACATGGAAAAAGAAACATAGTGATGGTGGTCATTAACAAACTAGGTTACTACAGAGAAACTGAGTGGATTATACATTTGTAATATTATTTGAAGAGAAGTTTTATGATTTAGACTTCGCCACATACATATTTACTTACTTACTCCATGGAGCAGAGTCCTTCTTGAGAAGCTAACTGGTCTGCCGCCAGTCAAGAAATTCCCCACATTTTATGGAACCCGAAGGTTCATCACCGCACTCACAAGCCCACGCCACCTGTCCCTATCCTGAGCTAGCTCCATCCATTCCACACACCCACATCCCACTTCCCGAAGATCCATCCTAATAGTATCCTCCCATCTACGCCTGGGTCTCCCGAGTGGTCTCCTTCCCTCAGGTTTCCCCACCAAAACCATGTACACACCTCTTCCCTCCCCCATACGCCCTACATGACCCGCCCATCTCATTCGTCT
>Ga0268261_10002049_pt1 | contig 14332 bp, 17 predicted proteins | sample TergutNc150P1_FD_190353 | JGI IMG/M metagenome (GOLD analysis project Ga0268261, IMG submission 190353) | Nasutitermes corniger P1 segment gut microbial community from laboratory colony in Florida, USA - Nc150 P1 (SPAdes) (version 2) | ecosystem: Host-associated > Arthropoda: Insects >... | reverse complement strand
CTCTTTCTTTAGACATTCCTAGCCTACCTGCTATCTGCTTCTGGGTGATACGGCGGTCATGCTTGATCAGTTCGTCAACCTGTTTTTGATGCTTGTCATCTGTCACGGAAACCGGCCTTCCACTGCGAGGTTGGTCAACAAAATTGGCACGCCCTGGTTCACATTCACGAAATTTAATGGCCCAACGATTTACTGTAGTTCTCTTAACAGTGTTTTCACCATACACAGCCTGTAAACGGCAATGAATTTCAGCTGGCGTTACGTTTTCAGCACTTAAAAATTCAGTCACCGCACGTTGCTTCAATCTCGTTGACACACCACCATAACACGACTCCATGTTAACACGCACTGTTTTAGAACCGGTGTAGAGAAGGGAATGAAACTTTGCACCGCTGTGTAGGAGGGTTGTGGTTACAAGGACACAGTGAGCGCGCATCGCTACTTTGCTCCGTTGACAAAATATTTCACTTTGTGTATCACTTATCAGCCGCCCCTCGTAATTAGACAATTTTCACGAAAAAACAGAATACTGCTTAATTCATTAAAATCTGCATATGAACTGCAGTTTGTATCCACCTACTTAAGTGTTTAAATTTTTTTCAGGATGATATGGTTCAAACATTTCATATTTTTTCAAAACAGAGCGTTTTAAATTTAACGCAACACCGTCCTCACATTTACATTTTCCATGTACAATATCAAATGTAATTCTGACTCATAAAAGTATGTCGGATGTCACATTTATAACACATGCATGATACAAATGTAAATCCAGAAGCTCTTCCCACGTTATAAATCAGTCATTTTCCCGAGGATGGGAGAGGACAGACCAAAACACGCGGAAAATAAGATTGTAACAAAACAGAAAGGGGCTGTTACTGGCCTTTAGTGTAAAAAGTTATTACTTTATTGATGACAATTCTAAGTTTCTGTGAGGAAAATACGATTAGTTAAAATTTACACTGTATGTGATGATGTCAATTTTTCTCACTAAAATTACACACAAAGAGAAACTTGTGTATTGAATAGTGCATTTTTTCACGTATAAGATTAACTGAAATTCCAGTTCTTCACCTGGTTTCTTCGTACAATTAGCTTACTTACTGCCTGTAATAATATGTACATTACATGAATCTCTTATAGGAACCCAAACATAATAAATACTACGATATAAACAAGAACAAGACATGTTGATACTTTAGCTTTATATGTTAAACTTAGTCCATTGCTAAGAGCAAATACTGAATTTTTCTTATCATTAAATTCAGCTAATAAGCGAAAGGATGTGATATTATTCACGGTTTACATTATAAGATACTGTAGTGCTGAATGGTAGTAAACAGACTGCCCATTTTATTAATCCATATACTGTTAGCTTATCATGTAAACAACAGTGGTCGTAGACTGTTTACATGAGCTCATAGGTAGTCTCTCAGCAATATGGGACAGCCAGAAAGGAGGAAACGGGAAGTAAGAAGGATTTTAAGACATAGGTATAGTCTTAATCAAGTATGAACTGCAGTATCTCTTAGCTGATATTTGAGTGATATTCTGCATCAATCAGCACACCTTTAAAACACCAAATATTATTATTAGTATTAAGACGCTGCATGTTTTGAACTTCAGCAACTGGGAAGTAACATCCTATACATTTACCTGCCTTAAAACTGTCCTGCTTGCACTGTCTGTATCATCATATAAAGTCAACAGAACACCAGTTTTGAACCATATTTCAAAAACAGCATTGAAGAACAGAGATATGAATAGGTTCTTGTGAAGTGCTATTCTGTGTCCATGTAGTTGTCTGGAAAAGAAATGAAACAATAGATAAAAAAGGGACATGGGCTTTTGCTTTATTCTTTGAGCAACAGCATGATAAAATGCAAACGTTTATGACATGTACAAGAATGCGTAAGAAATACTATTTTTTCTCACGTACTGCACAACTTCCAGTTGTCTTTATAGATGTGAAACTCGGTATCTCAGACTAAGGGGGGAACACATAGTATCACAACAGAAGCGTAATACCCAGTACATCAATACATTTCACCAACAACTTGACAGTAACCACCGAACATTTACAGGCTCTACAAGTACCAACATATAATACAAAGATATAAAGACACAAAGTCACCCTTCAAAAAGGATACCTGTGCACTAGGGTAGTGTACTATAAGTCGCACCTCCCTAATTCTGAATTTAATGAACCGACACCTTCCAGGGTCAAACGTGATTTAAGCAAAACCACAAAAAATACGTTATGTTTGTGGATAAAGTCGCGCTTTTTACTTACTTTACTTTAGTATTTTGCACTTTTTTCACTTTTAACATCTAAGTTGCACGTCTATTGTAAATTTCCTAAATCCTCTGGTGCTTTATTCGTGCACAATGCATGCTGGGGTGAGTTGGCATCACCAAAAAGAGCTTGTTTATGTTCAGGAGTCCCAGCATAACACTTCGTAGATTTCACTGTTTTGGGCTAGAATAAACTGGTTCTTGTATTTACCCAGAATATGTGCCGGTGCATTAAAACTGAGTACAACACTGAAAATTTATTTGACAAAGTCTTGTGTAAGGCCGTTTGGTACCAAAGTATGCTGACCACCCATGGTTTGGAAAATTCCATAATCTGGCGCCAACCAGGTCCCAAGGCAGCCAGATTATTGAGGTGCGACCTGTATATCATACATACAATAACATCACATATAAATACAGAGCATAATTGAAACATACCATGCAACAGACAAATAATTAACACAAAACATACAACTGACATGTAGGAAACCATACTTTAATCTGTAATAAAGACTTCAGTGGACTAAGTTTACATGCTTCTGTGTCAGAAAAATAAATTTGTGCGCTTATATGAGAAGCAGAATTAATTAAATACGATAAGCCAGACAATTATGCAAATAATATACAGCAAACACAACAGTAAAGAAGTTAATAAACAGCAACTATAGTATGAAATTGCAAAATAAATATAGAACACTCTACCATTTGTGGAATATTTTTTCCTCAATTTATTAAGAATTCTGACAGAAAAAAATTTCATCACACAGTTATTTTTAGCGAAACCTTTGTAGGCGAGTTCGCAAAATTGCGAAAAGCGACTATTAGCTCCCTTATGTCGGATATAAAATTTTATGAGAGATCTTCATAAAATTTTATATCTGAATATCGAAAATCTGTTGAAAAATTCCAAATTTCATTAAAATCTGACAAGAATAACGTGTACTTTACACGAAGACCTGTGTACATCTCCCGTTAATTTTTTCTTAGAATTATAAATATTTCAGACAAAAGTTGTACAGAAAATAAAATACACCTTCTATGGTCTAATAACTTCTTTTCCTTTCGAAAATCGTGACGTTTATGAGATAACGTGGAAACATATGGGGCAGCCAGATAGGCGATGTATGGAAATATAACACGGCGCATGAGCTTTTTACGCTGAATAACTAAAGCTACGGACACGTTTAAAATATGTAATATTTATTGCTCTTACACGGTAACAATGGTTACTCGAACGCCCTTCACCGTTAAGTTATATGTATTATACCTGTCTTGTTTTGTCATAAAACCTTATCATGAATATATGTTAATATTTTAGTATAGTTATTTTTATCGATGATTATGTTACATACAAATTATTATTGCATGTCAATTAACATAGAAATCCTCAGTATGTCCTAATATTTTGCTCCAGAATGATTCTCTTATAATGGCCCAATAACCTGAAAATGTTTAGAATTTAATACGTAGCATAGAAGTATATAAACAATGTCTGTTATGATTGTATAATTTTTAGTCAAATTATAATCTGAGGTGTGTGAGAAAGGATACTGAGCAGGATATTTGTGCCAAAGAGGGAGGAAGCAATAGGAGGCTTTAGAATATTCCATAATGAGGATGTTCATAATTAGTAATTTGCCATACACCGAGTGACTGTAAAATTAATATATAATGTTAAATTGCTGTATCTCATAAAAGAATTCTATATTGTTACAATGCTTGTCTGACTTTACGGCCCCATACACTTCCATTCATTGCCAGAATTTAAGGCAGACCCACCATTATCCACACGTTTCTGCAACTTTGAAGACACAAAGTCAACACTATTCCTTAAGAAGTCAAGACGATCAGCACGAGAAGGGTTTCGAATGTGCTGTTCAGTTTCATCAAAACTTCTTCGTTTTGATCATTGATCTTTTGTTTGGCACAATCCCACAAAAGTAAATACTTAATAACTTACTTACTCCATGGAGTAGAGTTCTACTTGAGAAGCTAGCCGGTTTTCAGATAGTCAATAAATTCCCCGCATCTTATGGAAACCGAAGGTTCTTTACTGCATACACAAGTGCACGCCACCTGTCCCTATCCTGAGCCAGCTCGATCCAGTCCATATCCCCACATCCCAGTTTCTGAAGATACACCTTAATATTATTCTCCCATCTACGCCTGGGTATTCCAAGTGGTCTCTTTCCCTCAGGTTTCCCAACCAAAACTCTGTATACGCCTCTCCTCTCCCCCATACGCGAAACATGCCCTGCCCATCTCATTCTTCTCGATTTTATTAACCGAATAATATTGGGTGAGGAGTACAGATCAATAACCTCCTCATTATGTAGTTTTCTCCACTCCGCTGTCACCTCGTCTCTCTTCGGTCCAAATATTCTCCTCAGCACCCGATTCTCAAACACCCTCAGCCTACGTTCCTCCCACAATGTGAGCGACCAAGTTTCACACCCATACAAAACAACAAGCTAAATTACAGTTCTGTATATCTTAATCTTTAAATATTAGGGTAGCAAACTGGAGGACAAAAAATTCTGCACCGAATGATAGCCAGCATTCCCTGAATTCAATCTGCTCTTAATTTCTTTCTGAACAGAATTTTGATTTGTTAATGTTTCTCCCAAATATTTGAATTCTTCCACCATTTCAAAGATACTATTATTAATCTTTATACTGTGACTTCGTCCTGCATTCTGATCTCGAGACATGACCATGTACTTATTTTTATCAGCATTCACTTCCAGTCCAATCTCCCTATCAGCCATCAACAAAGCTTCTGCTTTTACCTGTATAGTATGTACACTTACTCACAGTATATTAACATCATCAGCATAAACCAGAAGCTGATGTGCACTATTTATTTTAAAGCCATTCTGATTTACTTGAACCCTCCAAATGGTGTACTCTAATACGAAGTTAAGCAGCAGTGGCGATAGAGCATTTCCTTGTTTCAAACCATTCCTACTAGGAAATATGACAGACAAATTCTTGCCTACGCGGACTCTGCTATACGTTTCAGTCGGACATAGTATTATTAGACTTACCAGTTTCATGGGATACCAAACTCAATAAAAATATTATACATCATCTCCCTCCTAAATGAATCATAAGCTTTCTTGAAGTCTATAAAGAGCTGATGCCTCACAGTATTCCAATTTTTTCTCAAGTATTTGACGAATGCAGAATATATAATCAGTAGTTGACCTGTTGCGCCGAAATTCACATTGATGTTCCTCAATAATTTCCTCCGCATATGGAGTCAACCTTGAGAGCAAAATGTTAAATGATAAAATTTCGTACGTAGTTGGCAAAAGTGATATGCTCCTATAATTACTACAATCTGTTTTATCCCCCTCTTATAGATAGGTACAAAGATCGACTCCTCCCACACCTCAGTCATTTCCACCTAATTCCATATAGAAATAATAAGTTTATGGACCTCAAGGGAATTGTTCTACCCACTGCCTTAATCAATTCTGCTGGGATTTGATCAATTCCTATTGATTTGTGACATTTTAGATTTTCAGTAGCCAACTCAAATGCAAATGCACTTGGCTCAGGCACTATTGGTTCTGTTGTCTGTATTTCTGTCTGCCTAACATCATTAAACCCATGTACATTCAATAGGTGGGAGAAATAGCTCCTCCACCTGGCCAAAATATTGTGGCAGTCAGTAACAAAATCACCCTCCTCATCCTCTACTATATTAGTTCTAGGCTGGTAACCATTTTTAAGTCATTGATGCCCCTATACAAGTCCCTAATATTTTTTATCTTACTGTTAGTTTCAAGTTCCTCAATTTTAGCTTTCAGATATTCCTTCTCTTTGTTCCTGAAATGTCTGCTAACTTTACGTCTTACATAGTTTAGATTATCTACATTGCTTAGGCTTGGATCCTGTAACCACTGCATTTTAGCCTGCTTCCTTTGATCTAAAAAACCTAAACATTCTTTATCAAACCATGGTTTATGCTGTTTCAATTCTTGCAGACCTAGACTCCCTGTAGCTGAAGTTTTGACATTTCCTTTAATGTTCTCCCAAGGCCTATTTATGTCCTCGCCATCACTTAAATTCTCCAAAGCTGCAAAGATGTTTATAATCTCAATATGATACAGTTTCCTAACCTCCAGATCATTTAGCTTCCTGAGATTCAATCTTTCCCCATCAGTCTTCCGCGAGCTTGTTTACTTACTGCCAAACTTTCCCTAACTTTTGCAACCACCAGGTAGCGAGCAGTGTCGCAGCCAGCTCCTCTGCAACTTCGTACATCTAGTATAATCGAATGCCATATCCTGTCTATCAATATGCGATGTCTGTTTGTGAGTCTTCACTTCAGGAGAGGTCCAATTGTACTTATGAATGTTTCGGTGCGGGAACATGTGCTCGTGACAAATAGTTTTTTATGTGACAAATTCACAAATCACCAGATACTGATCAAATCCCAGCAGAATTATTAAGGCAAGGGGTAGAATTATTCCCTGTGAGATACATAAACTTTTTATTTCTATTTGGAATGAGGCGGAAATGCTTGAGGAGTGGAAGGAGTCAATCATTTTACCTATCTATAAGAAGGGTGATAAAACAGATTGTAGTAATCATAAGGGCATTAAATTTTGCCAACTACGTACGAAATTTTATCCAGCATTTTGCTCTCAAGGTTAACTCCACATGCAGAGGAAATTATTGAGGATCATCAATGTGAATTTCGACGCGACAGGTCACCTACTGATTATATATTCTGCATTCGTCAAATACTTGAGAAAAAATTGGAATACTACGAGGCATCAACTCTTTATAGGCTTCAAGAAAGCTTATGATTCATTTAGGACGGAGATGATGCATAATATTTTTATTGAGTTTGGTATCCCATGAAACTGGTAAGTCTAATAATACTATGCCCGACTGAAACGTATAGCAGTGTACGGGTAGGCAAGAATTTGTCTGACATGTTTCCTAGTAGGAATGGTTTGAAACAAGGAGATGCTCTATCGCCACTGCTGTTCAACTTTCTTTTAGAGTACGCCATTTGGAGGGTTTAGGTAAACCAGAATGGCTTTAATATAAATAGTGCACATCAGCTTCTGGTTTATGCTGATGATGTTAATATACTGGGAGTAAGTGTACATACTACACAGGTAAAATCAGAAGCTTTGTTGGTGGCTGGTAGGGAGATTGGACTGGAAGTGAATGCTAATAAAAGTAAGTACATGGTCATGTCTCGAGATCAGAATGCAGAACGAAATCACAGTATAAAGATTAGTAATAGTATCTTTGAAGTGGTGGAAGAGTTCAAATATTTGGGAGAAACATTAACAAATCAAAATTCTGTTCAGAAAGAAATTAAGAGCAGATTGAATTCAAGGAATGTTGGCTATCTTCCGGTGCAGAATTTTTTGTCCTCCAGCTTGCTACGCTAATTTTTAAAGATTAAGATATACAGAACTATAATTTAGCTTGTTGTTTTGTATGGGTGTAAAATTTGGTCGCTCACATTGTGGGAGGAACGTAGGCTGAGGGTGTTTGAGAATAGGGTGTCGAGGAGAGTATTTGGACCGAAGAGAGACGAGGTGACAACGGAGTGGGGAAAACTACATAATGAGCAGCTTATTGATCTGTACTCCTCATCCAAAATTGTTCGGTTAATAAAATCGAGAAGGGCATGTTTCGCGTATGGGGGAGAGGAGAGGCGTATACAGAGATTTTGTTGGGAAACCTAAGGGAAAGAGACCACTAGGGATACCCGGGCGTAGATGGGAGAATAATATTAAGGTGTATCTTCAGGAACTGGAATGTGGGAATGTGGACTAGATCGAGCTGGCTCAGGATAGGGACAGGTGGCTTGCACTTGTGAATGCGGTAATGAACTTTCGGGTTCCATAAGATGTGGGAAATTTCTTGACTATCTGAAAACCGATTAGCTTCTCAAGAAGGACTCTGCTCCTCGGAGCGAGCGAGCGAGCGAGCAAGCGAGCAAGCAAGCGAGCAAGCAAGCGAGCAAGCAAGCAAGCAAGCAAGCAAGCAAGCAAGCAATCAAGCAATCAAGCAAGTAAGTAAGTAAGTAAGTAAGTAAGTAAGTAAGTAAGTAAGTAGATTTACCCGGCAGCTTTAAGTGTTCAGGGGCGCCAAGTGAAGCCCCTGTTTGAGGCCCTATGACGTGTAACTGAAATAATTTTTACAGTCATAAAGGCATGTTTCCTGACCGCTACCGGAAAACAAGCATTTTAATTTGTTTTCTCGGCTGGCCTAAAGACCGTGTATTATCATCTAAAGTTCAGCAGAGTCGATGGAGATGATACTCATATGTGAGTAGAGAGAAAATGGAAGGTGACATCTTTCCAAAGAGAATGAGGAAGACTTCTAAAAATCTTAGTCGAAAGACTGCATGAGGGCTCGATACTTGAATCTCGCGGAAACGAAGTATTTGCGCTAGCCGCTTACCGCGACGTTATTTCCGTTCGGGAATAAATGTGTAGGAAAGTTTGTTGAAAGTAGTCTTCACTGGAATGGTATATTATAAACGAAACTGACAAACAAATATGTCGCTTTGAGTTAAAGTTACGTAGGGTATATTCATCTGCAGTTTCACCTAATTCTTACGCTCCAAGTGTGTTCAATACCGAAAAGAAAACAAGAAATTTTAGCCATTTTTTGAATGGCCATAAATCTTGGGGTTATACGATAGTATAGAATCTGGATTATTATTATTATTATTATTATTGCTATTATTTTATCACCTTTATACAGGGTGTTTACATTTAAATACCTAGAACAATCAATGTCTCTAGAATCTATTATTTTACAGCTATTCTGTGGTTACAACATGTGGTACATGTCACGTTATTTCCCACGATTAATTTTGTATTATTATTATTATTATTATTATTATTATTATTATTATTATTATTATTATTATTATTATTATTATTATTATTACGCATTGACATATGAGAGACTTGATGTATGCACATCTCTAATGTCGAGAGACGTACTGCTTTCATTTTCAAGGGCTGAGGTGTGCTGGAAAATGAAGGCGTTTCCTTCTTTCGAAATGCTGGAATAAATAAATTACTTACCGTAAAACCTAGGAGTCATAAATCCTGAATGCAACCAATGTTTTTACACTTAGTACAGGGTGTTTCAGTCAATTACTGTCAATTTTGGTTGAACGATACACGATAGAGAAAGTACACAGCTCGATGTAAGTGGTAGCGCCGTAATCGTCATACATTAGTATTTTTTTCCATACTTAGCAACACTTGCCCCTATGAAGTCATTCAAAATGGCTCCGCAACTAACGACAGAGCAGAAAACTCGAATTGTGGAATGGTTTCTGCAAACAAATTCGATTGTCCCAGTCCAGCGCCGGTTCAAAAACCAGTACAAGTGCAAGGAAGCACCAGCAAGGAATACGGTGAAGACGTTGGTGGAGCAGTTTCGCGCAACTGGGAATATGACAGGCAAGAAAAGAGGTGGGAGCAAACCACGTGTTCGCACGCCCGACACTGTTGGGACCATTCATGCGAGTGTGGCCTCATCTCCAGCACAGAAGTCTGTGCGACAGTTAGCCTCAGAAAAAGAGGTATCGCCTTCGACAGCATGGCGTATACTTCGAATCGATCTACGCATGCATCCGTACAAGATCCATGTCTTCCAGTCTCTGACAACTGTGTGTCGAGAAAAGAGGACAAGGTTTGCGGAGGAATTCGGTGATCACTTGCAGCAGAACCCTCGCACTCTGGAACACATTTGGTTTTAAATCCGTGTGATTACTTTCTCTGGGGTTATCTGAAGGACAAAGTGTTCAGCAGTGCTCCCCGAACTCTGCCCGAACTGAAGGACAGGATAAAGGAAAGTTGTGCACAGGTCGTAAGACGAAGGCTCACCCGTGTTGTACGGAACTTTGTATTACTTCTTCAAGCGGTTCGAGAGTCCCAAGGGGCTCACATCGAGCATGTCATCCACAACGCTACCCATATGTGAAATTCTAACTCTTGTTTGTTATTTTGACACTATTTTCATATAAATAAATTTGCTATCGCCAATGCACTGTTAAGTTGAAAGTGACAGTAATTGACTGAAACACCCTGTATGTGTATTAGACACAATACAATAATATATCACCAAAAATAATTACGAACTAGATAAAAGTGTAGGTATTGCTTTACTCACTGCCCCAAGTCAACTGCAGTGTAAGGCGTACGAGGGATTTCCTTCTGCTGTTTCATTTTCTCAATACTGTAGCAGCATAAAACAAAGACATCCCTAACACTCTCACTTCTAATGATCGCATTCAAAATCGTAACCAGGTTAAAATTCTTTTGGTCCTTCTTTTCTGGAAGTAATTGTTTATGGGGCACAGTATATTCAGTTCACGAAATAATGGCACTTACACTTCTTTGTGTATAATACGTAATCCTGTGCTGCCATTTATTACGTTAAACGAATCTGTACCTGTACTTTTTCTTCAAGGAATTACTGATTACTGATTCATAACCCATGGTTCTCAAGAGGTATTTTTATACACAAAATAAAATGTCACTGCAGTTCTGTTATGTCAATGAGCTCCTTGAATAATTATTTACTCGTTCTGAGCCGAAAAATTACTTCTTTCCGAAAGTAATTAACTGTGGTACTGTAAGGAAAATTTTCAGAATTGTTGATGGCTTGGAAACGTTGCCTGAAATTAATAAATTTCGTATATCTTATATACGTATCGTATAGGCCTTAGGTACCGCTGACATTTCTGTCTCAATGCAATGAATAAGGTAACGTAGCTCATTTTCGAAAACATGTATGTCGATGCCACCTTTATAATACCGTAGAACTTTTTAAATTGCCATTCTTTTCATGTTCATCTAAACACTGGTCGAAGAAAATTCCCCAAAAGGCCAACAGTACACCTGAAGGTTTCAATTCTCTTTTCAATTACTGCCTTTAATCTGTGAAAAACAAAATCAAACACCTCCACCATAGTTTTCCTATTTCCGTAAAAAAATTTCACTCTGTCTTATTTGGTTTTCTTAATCCGAAAAGGCTCTCATTTTCTTCTCATTTTGAATTAAATTAGGCTGTTTGGAGTCTGGAACTTGCGAACTGTCCTTTAAGGTATGGGCTTCTTCTCCAATGCAAGAAAACTCTTTCTGATCTTAAAAGTATAATTCCTCAGACAGTTCAGTAAACCATTAACATTTAATAACGCGATATGCGCCTTTTTTTATTTGGTTGGATCATTAAATCTTGGAAACAATCAATTACACATGACAGTGAAAATGTCAGTTTTATATTTTTCAAAGTTCTTAGCTAATTACTTTGTTTCAACGTTTGTACACGATTTTTCTTATTCATTTCAGCTATGTCTGTTAAACCACGTTTGATTTCCGAGCAGTTTGTTTTCAAAGCCTTCACAACATCCGCGTTTTCAGACTATATTGTGCCACATGTTTACAAAATTAAACAGCAAATGCTTAAAAGTCAAAACACAACTATAGTACATTAATTTATATGTATAGCGGATGATGGTAACCGCTAACTAACTACATGTTTCGGCCTCTAACAGGACATCATCTGGTTGTACCTATAAAGAAAAGGAGTAAGGGCTGTACAATATACAATGTGACTTCTATCTGATGACGAGATCTCGTTCATTGTATCATATACCTATACATACACATATACATTATAGTCAGGGTAAACTAGGTTGAGCTAACTAAGTAGGTGAAGTTAAGAAGAAAACTGATGAGAAATAATGCCCTGGGAAGAAGTCCGCGGTGGGTAGCGGACTGTGAACTCCTAGATTTGTGGTGCGGTAATTAGCAGACCAAGAGCAGTCTCACGTGTTGGACCAATATGATGCAGTACCGGTGGGTATGCTGTGATACACATGGATATGGTGCTGTGGAAGAGGGGGGGGGGGCTAGGTGTGACTCGGCATCTGTTTCTAATGGTGCGGTGTGGTTCTCGCTGTTGCTGTGGTACGGGTTCCTTCTGGAGTACTGCATGCACTAGTGTGGGTGGTAGGATCTTCCGTCTGCGAGAATAGAACATGGGCTGTTTATACAGGAATGGCGAACTATGGTATATTCCAAAAAACAATGACTGTAATATATATGTTTATGTATAGGTATATGATATGATGAACGAGATCTCGTCATCAGATAGAAGTCACATTGTATATTTTACAGCCCTTACCCCTTTTCTTTATATGTACAACCTGATGATGGCCTGTTAGAGGCCGAAACATGTAGTTGGTTAGCGGTTACCATCATCCGCTATATATATAAATTAGTATAATATAGTTGTGTTTTGACTTTTAAGCATCTGCTGTTTAATTTTGTGATTTTGACTAACACAACAGGGATGTCGCACCTCAATGCCACATGTTTGTTGAACACTAAGGCATCATTCTTCTTCCGGTGTGAAAAAAAGCATATTATATCAGTGCGTGGATGCAGATAGAAACACACGCAGATTTTGCATAAACGGAGGGAAAATGTACAGTTCTTTCACAAGATTCTGCTGCACAATTCGCAACAAGTTTTAATGAATGAGTGCAACAAGGTACAAATATGGCTGTGGTAATCCCGATCTTTAGTCGTGTCTGTAACCCTTGAAACTTTCCTGCCATATGTACAACAGTGTAGAAACTCATAGCACGATACTTCCTGATACCTATCCTAAACCTTTCAAATACTTACAATATTGTTTTCTCCATACGCTCATTAGAATGGGAAATGATGGCACCAAAACAGAAAACCGCTTCACAACAATCCTTCTCAGTTATTGTAAAAGATAAAAATGGTGAGTTTCTGTATTAGTAAAGAAGTTATAAATACAATGCAGAATACAGGCCGGCGCAGCTATTTTACTAAAGAAAAACAATAAATCTTCTCTTTATGAAAAGGCAACTAGTTTCGACCTGATCAGAACATCATCAGTCTTATTAAAATATATAAAGGAAGTCAGCTGTATTAGTGGAGTGCTGCATTCATTTATTGTTGTGTTCATTTATTTCGCAGGATTTATCCTTTCGGAATATTCACAGATAAAAGACTTGTCTTCCTATACGATTATCTGGAAATAAATTTCACGTATAACATTACATGGACCAGTGCCACCGGCTGGAAACCCAATTGCAGTAAATAAGTATGGTATTGTATCGTACATCTGACAAAATCAGCCATTCTGTTGGTGCTTAGTTCCATTTTTTGTAATTCCGAGGAAATAAGACTCCGTCTTCACATTACCAAATTTATGCTCTTTCCTTAAAGTGTCCATATTTCCAGCGTTCTTTGGTTTATTAACTAAGTGACGTTCTGTTGTGTGTGATGTTAAAGAGTGTAACCATAACTGTGTCTTCTCGATTTCGGGGAGTCCACCACTCTTAGAGTTTGATCCCACTGATTCATCAAGTCACTGAATTAAATTTGTGTATTTACATTAGATTTATTTCGAAATGTTTTCTCTCCCGGGAATAAAGCGGCCGTGGTGTGATTTTCACCACCCACATCCAACCAGTACCGAGCTTCAGAACGAGTGGAGCAGTGCCTTTACTCCTTCCTCTACGCCGTCACAGCTTGGACAGGGACAGATTTTCATATTAACTTCCCTTGAATCGACAGCAATAGGCTACATTTCAGTTTTTCCTACTCCTTATCTTCTGCTGATGTAGTTGCGACGGAAACTGACGGAATTGTAGTTTAATTTAAGCTTTTCACTAGAAGGGAGTTTTTGGCTCCCAGTTTCTCGTACGTTAACTTTAAACTGCCTTTATTCTTGCTCTGTTTTGTTTTCTGTTTATTTTTTAAGTTTCTCACATCCAGATAAATACTGACATTTCTTATTCTCATCACCTGTCACCGAATTAAAAAAAACGGTTCAAGAACACAAGACACTCACTGGACCTATGAACACTTACTTACTTACTTACTTACTTACTTACTTACTTACTCCATGGAGCAGAGTCCTTCTTGAGAAGCTAACCAGTAAACTTTGCAGCTAGTCAAGAAATTCCCCGCATTTATGGAACCCGAAAGTC
>Ga0268261_10002048_pt1 | contig 14332 bp, 9 predicted proteins | sample TergutNc150P1_FD_190353 | JGI IMG/M metagenome (GOLD analysis project Ga0268261, IMG submission 190353) | Nasutitermes corniger P1 segment gut microbial community from laboratory colony in Florida, USA - Nc150 P1 (SPAdes) (version 2) | ecosystem: Host-associated > Arthropoda: Insects > Digestive... | reverse complement strand
AGAAACATCAAGAATGGGTGCTCCATATATATATGACATTAGTAGCCTAAAGGTTAATAATTTAACCCTTATCCTGCTAACGTGGAGAAAATGGTGAGCTCCTAATAATGCCAGCAAATAGCAGATGGGATTTAATTCGGGGTTTAAAGGGTTAATCGATATCACCATCTTCAATTTTCTGGAAAATACCTGCACAGAATGTGTTTAATTTTGTGCACAATTATAAAGTGACCCCCACTTCTCAGGTGATGAATTTGGGGAAAAATTGTCTTATATTTGTTTGTATATGGTAGACACTGGTGAATAAATATTCTTACCTGCAGACAAGCTACTGTTTCACAAAGTACACGTTTAGCATTTCCAGTAAGGTCATCTGGTGTAATGAGTTTTTCCAGAATCCCCTGAATCTTGAGAACTGTAAAATATGTAATTGACTTCCAGTATTAAATGTTGTTTCACATGCAGGAGAACTAAGACCAAAATTAAAATGTAGACTGTATACTCTGTTATTCCTGGATGACCATTCCGCAGTTATGAATACTTCCATATACTGTATAAGATTTCAGGCTTTCATAGCAGTGAAGATTCATATTATCTTCCAGATTGTGACAGTATAGTCTGGTAGGTGGGTACCAGTGTTCCTCCATCTTCAGGGTTGAAGGTTCCACCCTGGAATCCTCTACCCACCTACCAGACTTCAGGGTCAGAACCTAGAAAACCACAAAACTGACAGATGTTTCCAGTCTGCTGAGATGATACCCAGATTTGAATTCTTGGCCAACAGCCTGGCACACGCATCCTGTTTTCTGTCATTCTCATTTGTAAAACCACATCTTTTCATGTTCCCGTTATGATGTTAAATCAAGTTAAACATTATACTCACTCTTCTGCTGACTAGTTGCTTATCTTTCATCGCACTTGGGTATTTTTCTTAACTCACATTTGCATGACAGGAGAATGAATTTCCTTACTACATCAGTTTGATGTGCTTCATACCAACAATGAAGTTGGCATGAATTTCAGTAAATAAATAGGTTCTTCTTGGCACTAAATTCCAACAAATCTTTCAGACTCTCTTCAGACAGACAGGAGTATTCCATACATGTTTTTAAAATAATAATACAAAAAAGAAGCTGTATGTGGATACCATGAAGGCACATGAAGAAGTAGAGGCACACCCCCACAAATTTGTAATATAAAAAAACCTGAACGAACTTCTGTACTCTGAAGAGTATCTGAGCTTGTGTTGTCTTAAAATTATGTGAACCTTACGAGGTGCTTCCACAGCTGGTTTATCTGGCAAATATTTGTAATTGGGTATATTCTTCCAGGTGCTTGACCGGTCAGTTTGATGGCATTCTGACAAATCATATACTTGCTACAGTATGTGAGGTAGTACCAAAAGCTCTTGCATTTTGGTCAGTTGGAACTGGATAGTGAACAGATCATTGCCAGCACAACAGATGTGGTGATGAGCTATGAATTTTTTTAGAATAAAATTTAAGCAAACACGTAAAAGTCAGACTCAGTAAATTCCTTTTTGACAGTTTTATTATTTCAACTTTAAACATTATCAATTTTGATAACTGGAAGCATTTCCATGTAGTGTTTTGTGTAATTCTTTAGTCAGCAGTTTTACACCTCTGTATATTTTGTTTACATAACATTGCACAATTTACACATTTTTCTTTTTTCCTAAGAGGCACAGTATCTCAAACATGTTGACATTCAGCTTGCTTAAAAGTGGGAAAAATGCTGCTGTGATTCATTTTTCTTCTCAACTCTTTCACCGAACACTTTATACTGACCCTTCAGATTTTTTTACAAGCATCAGCTACTGCATTGCAATTTTTGTGTAAGGCTACTTTTGGATTCTGATTGAAAGGCTCTTGTTCACATAAATGCAAAAATTTTGATGTAACTTAATGTGAACATTCAGTTTTCCAGATTACCTTCCATGCTTAAAAACAAAAACACCACAACAGCTAAATACCCTTATCACTCAGTGTACTGAATGATACCAAATGTCCACATGCAAGTGTCTGCTTGTCACAAATTAAACAGTTATGGAAATGCAACAAGCTTCAAGTTGGTAAGTAAATGAACATTGGCACCCATCAGTGGGAAACAGACAAGTGGCCAATATTTGTACAATTCCACCACTTCCACAATGTGGCAAGTATCCACAAGTGAAAGTTTGTCAAATATACCCCATGTGGGAACAAGGCTTTGAACTATGTTGTCCCCAGGACTGAAAATGATATAAGCCATATTGACAAAGCAAGTTTAAAAATAATGCACTGGGAGATAAGGTGAAAGAATGAAAGAAATATAAAGGAATGCAAGCAAGTTTCCTTTAATGTCTATCATCTGAGGTACTGTCTGATTACCAGTTTCATGAATTCCTGCCTTCAGAACAAGCACTGAAATTTTACAACACACTACTATAAAATAAAAGACTTATCACAGACACTCATATTCAAAATATGTGGACATTTTTTCTTGGCAAGCAGCGTGACTCCAAGCTTAAAATGTATGAAAAGTTAATTATCAACTGTAACTATAAATGGAGAAAGTACAGACATTTTCATTGGAAAACAGAAGCTAGTAATTTGTTCACCTTTGACACAATTAAGCACTCTGTTGTCAAGAATAACACTGGTAATTTGAAGTTGTGAATGTCTGAATCCATAAGGTGATTGGGAATAATAGCAAATACGATTAAACATTATTGAAAAATTCCTAATAATTAGCATTCCAAAGTACCTTACCTGAAGAGTTATATTCTTCTTGTATTTGTGTCAGGACATTCATAACCTGGTGAACATCATTACCACAGCTCCTGTTACTTTCTTCTACTTTAATGGTTTGTTGTCCATACTCATGGATGAACTAAAATAAAAATTACAAACACATCACTATAGAAATACTAGAAGTGAGTGCCCCATGTTGGGCTAACATAATTTTCATATGTTATTCCACGGTACATTTATCTGGCATTTCTCGATTTATTATTATTATTCTACACACACACACACGCGCGCACGCACGCACGCACGCGCGCGCGAAGATTTAGCATGGAATTGAGGCTATAAATACTGTTTATAGTTTAAAATTTTTACATCCTGCTCAACTATATTAACATAAATCTGTTACGTATTCTAAATGAAATTTGGAAAACAAAAATCAAAATAATGGAAATGTTACCAATAGAAAAATTACTGCATTATTCACATCTTATTAAAACTATTCAAGGAAACTGCTACTTTCTCTTGACATATCAATCAACAACCTTTCTCATTGTATTATATAAACAGATTTGGTGAGTTTGCCTGGTTGCTATGGCCCATTCAGCTTTATAAAAATGCTATACATTCCATAGAACTTTACTTCCAGTGGCACCACCCATATGAATTAAAAATTTTCAGTGCAGAGGCTGAAATGGAAAGATGGCTCTGAAAGCTATTTACAGTATTCATGTGTATTAAAGTTTTAAAATATGCTGTTATAAGGGGCATAATAATATACTGGTAATCTCTTTTAGAATACTAATGTTTTAGTTCCTAAACTATTTTCAGTTCTACAGGTTGCTGTAAAAGGCATGTAACCCAATATGTACTAGCTAAATTCTCTCATACTGGTCACCCTACACAGTTATAACAATCACATTTACATAGACTCATTCATACAGACTTGTTAAACACAGATCCATCATGGTACTCCCTGCAAGAATGTTTGTTCACACTTGAAAACTGCTTCTTTTCAAAATAGTATGTGAAGGTCCAAATCAAACTTCAAGAAAAATATTGGAATTTACCAGCACAGCAAACCCTTGCTATTCCAGGGGTTACATTAATCGAAAATACCCAGAAACTGTGCAATTATAACATGTGAAGTTGACATAGGAACAGTAGGGGGAAAAAAAAAATACAAAATATGTAATTGAATATAGTGTGCTTGTACAGCCCACTCGATATTTAGTTTGAATCCTGGTGAGGACCTCTTGAATTCAGTGCACATCCCACCAGGCCCATGTGATCAGATCAGTGCATACTTGTGAACTCTGGTATTAAATGGTGTATGAAACACAAAGCATCAGACATGTATCACACTGATGAATTCTTAGCTCAAGCAGCCAACCAGGAGATGAATTTACTTTTAGAATATGGAAACCAACACAAGTTCATTGCCTGCAGATAGCTTGGGCATTTAACACACTAAGCAAAATTCATAGAACTCAATTATGTCACTTGGATCATTACTGAAATCAATAAATTTCTATTCTATAATCAATCAATTTATATCACTGCATCATCCAAACAAGTTTTAAATTACTTAACAAAGAGATGTTTTGACTTAAGATATTGTGAGCTGTATATGTGTAGTTGGAAAAAGCATAAATTAAACCTAAGACTGTATAATAAATTTCATAAATTATGAGATTACAAGCAACACTGATACATAGGAAGTCTCTTCCTTTTGTATCTCTAAAAAAATACAATGAATGGGTATAGTAAGTAAAGTTTCCTTGGTGACAGTGTACCACCAAATTCTTGCCCAAACTAACTGACACCAACAGTCCGCAATCACCAACCCTTTTGGCCTCTTGGAATTCCCTTTCACATCCTTCGGCCTAAGGAACACCGCCCAAACCTTCCAAAACTTCATAACAGGTTCGTGAAAGTCCTGGACTTCTGTTTGTTCAATTTGGAAACATCACTGTCTTCAGTTGTTCTCCCCAAGAGCACAACCAACTCCTCCATACCCTCTTTACCCAACTCCAATCCTACAGTATAATTCTGAACCCATCCAAGTGTGTTTTCCATGCCCCAGAAATATCCTTCCTTGGATACAGGATGTCTGTGCAATTGCTCCCAGCCTCTCCCAGAAGTGTTGCAGATCTCAAAAACGTAAGTTCTCATATCGGGATATACTTTCTATTCATCCAAGATCTCTGAATTCAGTTACAAGATTAGGTTTGGCTCCATGTTTTTAAGCTGAGCTTACTTGTGTTTTAGGAATAGGCATGAATCAAACACATACCATATTCTGCAATAAGCATGGTGGTATAGTAGATATATAGTATTTGAGTCAAAATATAAAATTAGAGAGTGCAGAGGGCACACCCACTAACACCAGATTTCTTGCAGTGCGCAGCCCATACATGGCAGTATATGATGTATGAACAAATGGTAAAGATGGTGAAATACATGATTACAGTGTACTGGAGTTCCTCAAGCTGTAGTTTGTACATTCTCGTTAGTTCTTGGCTTCAAGCTATAAAATTTTCCAGAAAATAGTAAATATAGTTGCAACGAAAGGACACACTCTGCTAGCAAAGCCCAACATTTCAACACTGCTGTCCATTATTGCACACAGTCCCAAGCCAGTTCCATCAACATCTCATCTTCATAACCTAAAAGGTCAGCCCATGACATGCCTGAGCAGGCACAGAGGGGAGGTGGAGGTACAGCTCCAACACTTCTGCAACCAGGTCCTAGAAAAAAGTGGGAGGTCAGCACTATGCTCTGGCTGCTTTGGCCCTGGGAAAGACCTGGTGCCCATTGTACAGGAGGCTGAGTGAGCTTCAGGGCTGGTCTGGATGGCATCCAGCCCATAGGAAGTTGCTATAATGACTACGCTCTCCCAATTGCATCTCCATAACCTACTTGCCTAAAATCCCTCTTATTGTTATCCTCCACTGTCTAATTCAACTTCCAAATGGACATTCAATGAAGGGTTTCCCCACCAAATTTTTGCATGCATTTATCTTCCCCACCTCTGGCCTACTGACGTCTCCTGGATTTTACTATCTTAACAATGCTAGGTGAACTGTGTGAGCTAGTTCAAAGTTTGTCTTTAACATTCTAAATTAATACCATTTGAATTAAAAGTGATTAGTAGGAACAATCATGCAACCCTCCCAGTTCTCTTTCCTTGCCAATTTGCTTTATATGGGGTGGGTCCTTACTATGAAAAGTTCACCAACTCCTGTCTGAGGCCTACAGTACTAATGTCATAAAAAGTAAAGAGTCAAGGCTGTAATCAAAATTAAGTTTAATGTTATATTATTATATAAGATTGATGCACAATATGTTTTGGCTTAAGTAAAATAAGCCATCATCAAGTGACATCAGAGTACCAAATAAAGACATCATGTAAACTATACGTATTCACTGTACTTGAGATCTCAACTTTACAATTCTCATAAAATAAAATAAGTCAAAATTATTAAACTGTTCTGAACAGAGACAGGTTCCATATAAAACAGCGAAAACATGAGTTTAAAATGGAATAACTAAATTAACATTAGTACTTCCAGGCGAAAGTAAAGATCGTATGATCTGCTATTTGGCCTTGAGGGGGACGCTAAAGTTCAATTTCTGTTATGTATTATCAAACAGAACTTTTTTTATTAATAATGGCAAAATAATAAGAACCGTAAAAACCTTACTTTTGTGGTAATCTGAATGAAGTGCTGGGTTAAAGGTTTTTCCTGATATTTAGCCATGTGGAATGGATTAACTTCAGGAAAACATTTGGGAAATGACAGTATACAACAGAGGGCATAACATAAAACAACAATGGGTGTTGGGAGGAACTGACACAGAAACAGGTACAAATTCCTAGTCACTACATATGATGTCTGTGAAACTTGAGAACAAACTATCAAAGACTAGTGTCTCCAAGGCTTTACAAAAGCAACTGTTGAGCTGTCTTTAATTCATTAACTGTCTGTCAAACAGACAAAAAGAGTGCATAGAAATGCTGCAGAATCAACATGGAAACGTATGAAAACAAACTCCAACCCAAATAGAAAAATACACTTTTCCTGCCAGATTACATGTTCACAAAGAAATGGAAAGCATAAAATGTTGACAGACTTTGCAGGTTCACAGACATAATTAGTAACACCTGTTGGGAAAGATACAAGATGAACAACAAGATTAATGCAATATTACATACCTTTTTAACATTATTTCAGTATAGTTAAAGTGTTTATTATATTACAGTATTTGTGTCATTACAAAAATATTGTGAAACTGAATTCTTAAAACTTTTGTACAACGTAACAATACAACTACGAAAGTTGGTGGATACACTAGTATGCATTAAACTGTTTAATATTGTTCATCTTATAATTATAATGTCAGGACATAAATACTGCTATACTCAACTTCTAACCCCACAGTGGTATGTAACAATCCAACACAATATTTGGTACCGCGATAGTCTGTGCATACACTATCACGCATTACTGGGTTATATTCATGTTTTGTGGTACTCTTAATCTTCACATCTTTCGTGAGCAAAACAGTTTAGTACATTTACATGATTACAGAGTCGCAAACCATTAGACTCGAAAACCAGTGTCAAATCAGTGGCTACATTTTACAGTATAAATAACCTGTGAAACAATAAAAGTACGTGAAAGAGCAATTCACTTTTTACACTGTTCAGATCACTTTTCTTGACTAATGCATGATAAGACCTAACATGTAGAGGACAGGAATCATCTGAGTAATCGTCGAATTACCGTTACCTGGTTTATTCCTACACCGCAACAAATAATGTCAGGATAAGGGGCTCTGTATTAAACCACGACAGCATATCACAACGTACCAACCATTTTACTGCTTAAACTCTATGCTTGATGTAAATGGACAAAGACACTTACAGACTGTGAAAATCCCGCCATTTCAGCATCACGCACCAATCATTGATAACGACACCGTACCCCTCACTCGTATGTATTAGCGCTCTATCTCCCATGCAAGCTGCGCATAACCCCTCATTACCACCAGCTACTATTTGAAAAGTTTGATACCACGATTTTAATCTGTAAACGTTGCAAACATTACTGCACAAGATGTTGTTATTATAAATTTTGTAAGTTGGAGAATTTTCTATTAAAGCATTAAGGAAGCTACGTACGAATATATGTGTTCTGACATGTGATATCGCTTAGGCACCGATTACACTTTCGAGTTACGAAGCTTTGTTTGACGACAGCACAGATCATTTAGTATGGGGTGGAGTTTCGATTCCGGGAGCCACGGATTGGACGCAAGTTTCCGGTATAGTACATGGATCTGTGTATTGCGGGTAAACCGTGAGCGTGGTCACGGAATACTGACCTGAAGTTTGTCATACATGTCTGAATGAGTAATTTTATATTAGGCTGTGTATCCGAAGGTGCATGGGGTTTTTGTTTTTGTCTTTGCTGTGCACATATTTCTAGTTATAGCACTATTATATTGATTCCAACGATATTTTCATGGTTGTAATTAGTTACACTTCAAATTTACAATCCGTATGGTTTTTGACAAACCTGCCAACTGTGCCAAGCAGCGGTCTTACTACGAAAGTAGGAATATAGGTTTCAGCGTGTTTGTATTTTGTAGTTCGTACGAAAAATTGATAACAGCTTTTTCACCCACAGGGCTGTGAACTGATCTGAAAGCAATGTCTGAACAAGAGGAAAATACAACACCCGCTGATGGAACTCAGACAACCGAAAGTGAGAACGATCAGGAAAATACACCAGAAGACGTGAGTGTACACACAGTATTTATGCGAGTAAAAGCTGCCACTATAACTGCACACTTACGTTACAAGTACTGATAGAATAGTCCATACAACATGTTTATTCGTCATCTGCTTTTAAATGTGTCTGAAGACTACCATTTGTTTTTTAGGTCACATTCGTTATTTAATGTCATGTGACTGGACCAGCTTACGTGTGTATTTGGCTTTATTGTGCTAGTGTTTCGGAAGGTTAGTGTGATTTTAATGGGTGCCTTTGTACTTGTCACATATTTAAAAAGAAAGACGTGATGACCTAGCCGATTTCCCTATTGGGAAAACATTTTAAAAGTTCATTTTTTTTACATAAAAATTTATTCCAGTTTGATCTCTGACAAGCAGACCCCTAGTTTGGATGGCTCTGAAGTTCAAGTAGTTTATGAGCGTGACTCTTGGAGTGTAGGTGTTCATGTTAATGACTGCTTTGGGAACCCTCTGAAAGTAGTGTTTGTTTTTGGAAGTTCATGGCAGATCCAGATTAAGTAAAGTGAGGTGGAGCAATTTCACCTGTACCGGATTACCCTGAGTTAGAGTTAAATCATTACTGATTCCCAAATGTTGAGAAACGCATAATGAAAACATTTATGAAGATAAGCTGGTCATTAGTAACTGTGATATCTTGATGTGAATAGGGCCTGACTAAACCCCCATTCCCACCTAATAATATTTAGTGAAGGGATTGAATTATGAAGATTATCATGCAGTTTTATCATCATCCAATTACTTCTGTCTGTTAGGCCAAAAAGTCTTCTTCATGCCCCATTCTCAGACACCGTCAATCTGTGTCTTACCTGAGGGTGAGAGGCCAGGTTTCATGCCCATACAACAGAAAATGAAATTGTGTTTTGCATGTTTCATTCCTCTTTACATGTGATGGCAAACTGGAAACAAAATGTCTTGAATAGAATCATGGAAAATATTCACCATATTTAATCTGTTCCAAATTTCTTGATGGGTGTGATTTTAATGTGTCACTTTCATCCCCATATATTTTTATTTTCACACATTTTGAATAAATTTATTGGCTGCCCTTGTATTATGATATATCATGGTGATAAGGTATGACTGTATACTCTGTTTTCTGTGTTCCTGGGCAAATCCGCTTTGTAACATGTTCGTTTTTCTCTATTCCTGGTAAAATCCCCTTCCTAATATGTACATTTTTGCCTTTGTTTTTATTTATGATATTATGTTTGTGCCAAATAAATTGTCACAAGCATCTACTTCCAGTCCTCTCCACTTTTTTTGTAGGAATTTCCCAGTCAGAAATGAAATGATCTTTAGAAAACAATTTTGATATTCCAGATTTCTACAACAGATATAGAAAAACTGGAAGAAGCTAAACTGAAAGCCAAATTTCCAATGGCAGGAAGGCCTATGAGTGGCCACTCTGTTTTTCTGCAGAAAAGGCTTGCAAATCGGGTAATTCATCTGTTATAATTTTACCTTTTAATTTACCAAATATTTAATGATTTAAGGTTTGCCTTCCATTACATTTCAGTTTCTGATTTCTACATAGTGCTGGCACTTAAAAATTTGAACACTGAGACTAATAAGGGATATTCAGAAGGAACATATTTTGAAAATCATCCATTTTGTTGTACTGGAGTTCAGCTTTGTTTGTTTGTTTGTTAGCAGAAATTAAAATTCCTGAAAATTCCTTCATTTTTGTGTCTTTTCATGTTGTTTGGAGGTTCTGGATTGTGAAACTTTCTTCCCATTTAAGCCATGTTGCAAGCTTGGAATATAATTTTGGATGTATACGTTCTTGACAAAGTAAAAAATAGAGCTGATTTAGAAGTTGTCACTGTGACCTAGTATCAGTGCCTGTTTTTAAACAGATTTTTCAAACTCTAAACATATTGGGGTCAGTTCCAGTCATGGTTGAAATTTGATAAAAATCCTGTAAACTTTACATGTGTGCATTTCTGTTTGCATCTCAACCATAGCTTGTGCATAACTCAATAAATATTTATTGGAGCAAAAATCTTTAAAATGAAATTTACAGAAAAGAATTAAACCTCACAGTTTATGCTCACTACACTTTTCTATGAGCCTTACAAATTTTGAAGATAATTAAAAGGAATTGCTTTTAGCTCTGTGATTATCATAGCTGGACTGAATTTGATAGGTTTTTTGCTGGAGGAGGCCCATTCACAGATTTGTTGAAGGCCAGCATTATCAGTACTTAGACTGTTGTGCAGACTTTTCAGTCATATTGACCGTAATAATGTGTACTTTACTAAAGACCACACAAGGGCATATTCAGTGATGTCACAAATCATTAACCTTTAGTGACTGCATCAGTACTTAAATTTTAGACCATGGTTTGTGAACTGAAAAAGATAAACTTATGAATGAACCGACATTCTGTGGGGGAGAAAAACAAACCCAGAAGTTACATAGCATGTCTTAAAAGTGCAGTAAATTTTGTTGCCTAAGTATGTAAAATGAATTTTGTGGTTTTTTACATGCATTTGCATGTGTAAACATACATTATTTAAATGTTAATGAATTGTTAAGAACAGACTGCAGATGCTAGACCTTGTGTCCAACCTCGTATCTGAATATTAACTTCACTGGAAACTTTCAGGTGCTCACCTTGAGGGAATTACATTATAAAAAATTGAAATGTGTAGTAACAAACTCTGATAGGGACAGGTGGCGGGCACTTGTGGGTACGGTGAGGGACTTTCGGGTCCCATAAATGCGGGGAATTTCTTGACTAGCTGCAAAGTTTACTGGTTAGCTTCTCAAGAAGGACTCTGCTCCATGGAGTAAGTAAGTAAGTAACAAACTCTTCTTAACAGAAACCCTGGGAAAAGGTATGACAGTATGATTGTATTTTTCAGTTATGAAATTCATTATGAATAGGTATGTATAAAACAGGATATGAACAAATATTTCTTTCTCATTTTCATATGGGTAATGATTTTTATCTATGTTGACAGCAAAAGTACTTTGACTCTGGTGATTACCAAATGGCCAAACAAAAGTCTGCTGCCAAGGCACGCCAAGCTCCAGCTGTCCTGGGATATGCAACTGGTGATGCAATACCAACACCAGAGACTGTGCCCGTCCGCAAGACATCCATTATCCAGCCCACAAAATTTACTTCAAGCTCCACCACATAGATGCAGATTTTTTTCCACTGCCATAATGAAAAGGGAACTGTGAATATTATGTGGCAACATACAAATTAAAGCTTATTTGAAATTAGAATAATAATGTTCTAGTGTATAGTGTAATGATTTTTAAGTTTTGAAACTTGCTGCTGTTTTGACAGTACTGTGTTTGTAGGTGGGGAAAGAAGAATTGTAGAATAACCGTGGGTGAATTAAGAACATAATACAGTGCTACTATAAGGTGTTGCAGGGTGTGTTTAAAACACACGGAAGCTTCTCAATTGCCTAGCATGCCAATATGTCAGTTTTTCAAGAGCCATGTTATGTTATTATGTCCACCATCCATGGTCCCTGTAGTTACAAACAAGTATGAACTGAATTTAAGGTAAGGAATTTTAGGTTTATCCAAGCCCATGTTTGTGGCAAAGTTAGAAAGAGTAAGAAAATTTAAATTATAGTAAATTATGAATTTCATATTACTTTGATAAACTAATCATTTTCTGTAATCACCTTTATTTAATGCAATAAATATTTAAGAGGTTTATGTAATGAAGGGCAGTAATATGAATCTCCACTTGTAAGTGACAAAATGTCTTTTGTGGCAATATGGGAAGCAAATAAAATATCACTTGTCAGTAAAATGTCACTGCTAACAGCTGCTGCTTGAAATTATGGAAAGAAAATTACAGAACACCTAACTTGCAACATTTCTGTCCTGACTACACCCACTTTTTGGTGTTTTTTTCAGTTTCAGTCAATTCAAAATCACCACAATTTATAAACAAAGAATACTCCTGGATACTGTATTCATATTGTTGCATATCATTCCTGTGACACCAGGTGGAATACCCCCATGTTGATTCACACAGACTGGCAGATTGGTGTAACTACACACAGCCCAACAGTTTTGTTCAATTTAATCTCTTTTGTTTCTTCTAGAAGAGGACAGTTTAAATTTCAATAAAGTAATGGTTGTAGTGGCATATTTTAATTAAATATATTTATATATGTCCCTTGTATAATCCACATGGTAAGCAGCTGTTTATATGAACAGTATGTTAACAAATGTATGCTGTACCCCTTATTTAATTATCCCAAAAACTGATGAATGTGCAGAACAGTGTATTGAATATACAATATAGTGTGTGTTTCATTCTTCTCTGCAGATGTTGTTTGAAACACTTTTCATCTGATAAATATTTTGTGACTTTTGTTAGGCATTGCATGCAGAAACACATTAAGCCTTCATGTATAGTGGTCTTTAAAATGTGCAGTCTAAATGAAAATTGAGATAACTTTGAAATTTTAGTAGGTATCCACCAATGTCAAATTTTATAAAAATCTATCTAGCATTTTTTTTATATATATATTTTTTTTCTGACCGTGCATCTTCGTTTAATTCTGGTAGGTAACCAACTTGACGCACAATTTCTTCTATAATATGTTTATTTGAATCCTCTACATGTTTTGAGCAACTATGTGTCCATCCTCAAGAGGACAATTGTATGAATACAGCTTCTGGTATAATTACTCTGTTAGTGGCCGTCCAGATGGCCACTAACACAGAGTGATTATACCAGATGTTGTATTCATACAGTTGTCTTCCTGAGGATGAGCACAGGGTTGCTCGAAACATGTAGAGGATTCAAATAAACATATTATAGAAGAAACTGTGCATCAAGTTGGTTACCTACCAGAACTATCTAGCAGTTGTTTTTTGTATAGGTGGACAGGTGCAAGGAGCAGTTTTAATGACATTCTGCAGTACTGGAAATACACCTGAAAACTAAACCCTGATCATTTCACAACCTATCCATGTATCTTCTCTTGTTTGTCATTGACACTACAGACTTATTTTCATCTGTAGCCTACTCCATAAAGGTGTTCTGAACGCAAGTAATCACATTTTTTTATGTGCAGAATAACTTCACACAGAAATAATTTAGGATAATGAAGTCATAATCCTATATATATATTTTCATGTGGATGTTAGTTTTATATTAAGCACAATGTTACCCACTTCTTAGCCAGTAACTTAGAATCATTTGTGCATTATTGTGATCATTCAGACATTGTCACTGTATGAAACAAATTTGTAATCTAAATGCTGCCTCACATCTTCAGAAATCTTTATTCCAATTTATGTATTATTTTGTTAGGTGTTTAGCAGATCAAGATCTTCAAATAAATTTTGTACGTTTTTGAAGTCCATGTCATGTCATACTAAGTTTCTGTACAGTACAACATATTTTAGAAAAGTTAATGTCAACTTTTTGTAAAGTGCAGATACTAGTATGTGGCAATTTTAAGTCACATTAACTAATTATATTTTGGGCCGAACACCAAATTCCATTTAAATCCACTGATTACATGTAGGATTACTTATTTTCTAAGCTCAGTCTTATTCAAAAAGAGAGCACTGTTTCAGGAACTGGAGCAGTGAATGACAGTGCAGCTCATTGAAACACCAGTTATCTGAGACAGCAGTCCTGCCCAACTGCTTGTGGAAGAAAACCTATGACATGTGACCCTAAGGGTCTTTTCCACAAGCAGGTTTTAGCTGTTTCCACAAGTGAAGCTACTGTTCACTGCTGCCCCCCCCCCCCCCCCCCCCCCCCCCC
>Ga0268261_10002047_pt1 | contig 14335 bp, 11 predicted proteins | sample TergutNc150P1_FD_190353 | JGI IMG/M metagenome (GOLD analysis project Ga0268261, IMG submission 190353) | Nasutitermes corniger P1 segment gut microbial community from laboratory colony in Florida, USA - Nc150 P1 (SPAdes) (version 2) | ecosystem: Host-associated > Arthropoda: Insects >... | reverse complement strand
ATATATATGACATTAGTCGCCTAAAGGTTAATGATTTAACCCTTATCCTGCTAACGTGGAGAAAATGGTGAGCTAATAATGCCAGCAAATAGCAGATGGAATTTAATTCGGGCTTTAAAGGGTTAAATTCCCTTTACTTATATATACTTTTCTAACCCTCTTTCTGAAACCTTGTGGTTTCCAGGGGAAAATCGCTAGCGCCTGTGCAGGTAGTTTTTTCCAGAGTTTTATGATACTTTTTCAAAAGAATATTACCCAATATCTGTTCTTTGTGCCCTACTCCTAATTTTCCGATCATGATCTTCCCTGTTCAGGTAGCATGGTCCTTGTAACCTGTCACCAGTAGCTTTCCATGCCCATTCTCCAGTGTATGCTTTGAAGAGGGTGCATTTGCAAGCTATGTTGCTACACTGTGCCAAGGTTTCCCAGACCGACTCATTCGCATGATTTGCAAATTTAGCCACTTTCTTTTGCACCTGGTCAAAGTGATTACCTGACCTTCCCTGTATGGATCCCAACACACAGCTCCATATTCAAGAATCAGACGCACTAGTGATGCATAGACTTAAGATTTTGGATTACTGTTTCTCCTTTTGAATACATGCATTATGAAATGAAGTGCCTTCCAGACTTTTTGTATACTGCGTAATTAACTTGAACAGCCCAGCTTAAGTCTCTGCATATGATAAATCCTGAATATTTAAAACTGCTTGTTTCCAGAATTTGTTGGTCCCCAAAGGAATAATTCAGTGGATCCTGTACTCTGGCTTTCGTGAATCTTATTGCTGTACTACACCCGGATTTATCTTCATCTCATTTTCTACAGCCCAGTCCCCCAGACAGTTCCAGGTCTACCTGTAAATTTTATATGTCTCTGCCATCCATGATTTTTCTATATATTATACAGTCATCTGTGAAAAGCCTTATAGTTGACTCAATGTTCCCCCAAATATCATCAACATATGCGAGGAACAGATGAGGGCCCAATTCGCTCCCGTGTGGTACTCCTGACATTACTCTGACTTTCTCAGATAATTGCCCACCTACTCTAACTTTCTGCAAACGACCTAAGAGGAACTCCCTTACCCACACGACTACCCTCGAATCCACTTCTGAGGCCACAATTTTTGTAATCAGCCAATCATGAGGAACTGAATCAAAGGCCTCTGAAAAATCTATTACTATCACATCAGTCCTGGCTCCCTCATCCAAGGAAATGGCAAAGTCCTGGCAAAACTATGATTATTTAACTTTCACATGAGTATCCCAATCTAAAACCATGCTGGCCCATGTACAACTACACACTCCTATCCCAGACTTGTCTTAGGTACACTGCAAAAACATGCTCCACTTGTTTGCAAACCAATAGGGTTGAGCTGACTGGCCTATAGCCTGCAACTACAGATCAATCTTCCCCCCTGCAAATAAGAACCACTATGGCTTTTTACCAGTCCCCTGGGACAGCAGCACTGTTAATTGTTATGTCCATCAACTGTGACAAAAATGGAATCATTGTTTCCCTGTCCAGCTTTAGTATTTCCCAAGGAATACTGTCAGGCCCTACTGCTTTGTTTCTCTTGATAGCATACTAAAAATATTGATTTTAACGAATTTCAAAAGAAATTTAATGAACAAACACTTTGCTTCTAATCAATGTAATATGTGAGACGTCTGCATTCTGACAGAAACTGTACATGGGCTGAGGAATTTGACGTCCTTACAGAAATTCAACTCAGAATTCATATGCAGGACGCTGAACTACTGTACTTACACAAGATAACAACTATTTTAAGATTTTGGGTGTTTCCTCAAAGTTTCCACAAAACATGCCCATATCTTCACCAACCAATCACAAAGCAAATGACCAACCTTGAACATTCTCTGTCTTGAAACTCTCATCCGTAGTGATGGCTCCAGTAGCATCCACTTCATCTATGACAGTACTGATCTCTGTTACCGTGGCTGCTGCTGCCTGTTCTTGTGCGTTCTCATCCTTCTTAAATTGTTTTCTTTCTGCAACCATATTGCGTGCACTGCGACGGACATGTATTCGAACAGGAATACTTTGTTTACGAGGACTGCGACGCAATGGGCCATCTGATGCTGTGCCAAATGGTCGCCATTCCCCATCATCACTAATCTCATGCTGCACGGAGCTTGTGCTAAAACACGGTTGTGATAATTCTCAAATACCAATCACATCCAAATGAGCATTACTGTACTGCCATAACAGAAGACACAATACAGCAACTTTACACAATATGCATTTCTTTTTCAAAGACCTAATAATTAACATGCATGAAATGTGACATGTATACTATTATGAAACTGGGTTTTCCCACTCACAGGGTAAAATAGAGATTAAGAATGCCTGGAAACAAGCAGGTCATGGGAATATAAAGGAATAAGAGTGATAAAATAACAGCAAAATAAAAAAATGAAAAATAAATACTTCATAATTCATATATAATGGGCAGAATATGTAGCATGCATGTAAGTAACAAGAAGTTAATTTTAAATTTAGGTTACATAAACTCAAAAGAGAAAAAACCATTTGGGAGACTAAGGTACAACTGAGAACACATAACTGTAATTAATCTTACAGACAGATGTTGCAATGAAGAACTTTCAGGAAGACATCCCCGTTGGGGCGTACAGAATTGTAGATATAAACAATATACATACAGTCAAACACAACTCAATTAATGAATTTATTAAGGTGTATTTCTTACATTGTTTCATTCAACAACATGTTTTGGCTCTAGTTATGAGCCATCTTCAGGTTGATTACTTTTCTTAGTAAGGTAAAATATACAATTAGTAATGCTATTGTTTTTGTTACCTACGACATCTCGTATAACATATACAAATTTTAGCATTGATTCCACTGTATTAAAATTAAGTTCATGGAAGTTAATTATAAGGAATATTAAAATCCCAAAGTATTATATTCATGGAATGTGGTGTGGGTACTAACGATTATTCTATTTAACTGTGTTTATGGATTCTTCATTAATACAGTGGCTTTTTACTAAGAAAAGTAATCAGCCTGAAGATGGTTCACAACTGGAGCCAAAACATATTGAACGAAACAATGTACGAAGTACACCTTAATAAAATCATTAACTGAGTTGTATTTGAATATATATATTGTTTATACCTATAACTGCAATGAAAAAATCCTTTACTGACACAATAAAATCCAATGCTCCCCCTTGGGACTAATAAACACCATGCTGAGCGGAATACTGATACAAATATCAGCACAGGACAAGAAAAGGAGAAGAATAGTGGCCACAGATACAAGAAGACAGAAAAGACTGGAGACGACCTAAAGAATTGAAGGGGTGGGCATACTAACAACCCCTGCACTGCAACCATTTGCAATCTGTTATGCAACAACCTCCTAGCATTAGCAATCTAGCACTCCTAAACATTAAATAAAGAACAGTGATTTGCTTAATGAAGCCTATTACCAGACACTTATGTTCATTGAATAAAGTCTATGGTGATGAAATCTAATTATAACCAAAGCCTCACGTCCACATAACATGGCACCTTTAAAAAATGGCACTATAATGTACCAGTCCCAGTCTGAATGGGTGATCTTTCATGTGAAAGTATTAAGTAAATATTCCTGCAGTTGTCTCCACTGGTCTCTGTTTAGCACAAACAGTGCCTTAGTCCTTTTGACTGAGGGTACACAAAAGAAGCTCTTCACATATTTTTGTCCAGGAACAGCCATCCAATTTTCTTTATGGACAGAGAAGACAGTCACAGGATGCACAATGCAGAGAAATCTTCAATGCAGCATGAAGATAGACACACAAAAAATACTTTTGCCCCCTTATGCAGTATACCTGTCATTTGTATCCTCTTCAAACTCCTTCACTGGAATGTGATCCTTGTCATCATCTTTCTTGTTTCCATCATCAGACTTCGAAGGCCCTGTTCCTTTCCTGCGAACACAAAAGAGTACTCTCACTTTCCTTATGAAAAGCACAATATCTTTCCCATAAAAAAACTGAAAATTGCAAAGCTTAAAATGTCTTGGAATATGATGTCCAAATATATAAGGTGTCCAGTTTATCCGAGGATAAAATAAACATAATATCCAATTAAAGTGAGGGAAATTGATTCTAAAATGATGCCAGACATGGAGGAATAGAGAAAAATCTCTTCTGTCAGGAACTGCTCCCTTTCTGACCACTCCTAACTTTGAAGACTGATCTATCCTGGGCAGGAGCAAATACAGACAAACTTGCTTTGAATGAATATTGCTGCATGGAGCCAAAACATGAGCATTCAGTTAGATAAGAGAATAAAAGAGATCAATATCAGGTGTTTCAAAAATGAGACACAGAGGAGTTTACAAATCGTTACAGTAGATAGACATAAACAGAGTATAGTTATTTGGACATTTTATAGAATTGGACAGAAATATAATAACTAGAACTGCTCTAGAATTACATATGGAATGATGAGCCAGCTTGAAACAGTTTACCCTGTATTTCTGTATTGTTTACAGAAAACTGTACGTAGGTCAATACGTATGTGGGTCCAGACATCTACTAAATACCCTATTACATGACAGATGAAAAAGTAGTTACATGGTAAATTCTCTGTAGTTGTAGGCACTACATGTAGATGGGGGAATAATGTTATGATGGACTTCAAAGAAATGAGGAATGAATATGTGGAATGAATTTGTTTTAGTCAGGATATGGTCTAACAGCAAACCCTTGTAAACATAGCAATAAACTTCAAGGTTCTCTAAAAGTTGGGGAATTTTCTTCACTATATAGGGTGACCATTTTCTTTAAAAAAAAAAAAAGCTTCTGTCCCATGGAATGTAGTAAAAAGTAAATTCATGTCAATAAGTTAAACCACATCAGCATTTAATAAAGTCCAACTGTCACTAACAAACTATTAAATAAACAGTAATATTTTATTTCAACATGCAGTCAGTCATCTGTGTTCCAACTGCGTGTCTGATGTACAATTATCGCTCAGCATCCAGCAACAGAAACACAACAAAACATCAACTGTGAATCCAAAAATGTTCCATAGGTTTGGTTACCAGATAAAATAACAGGGTTAATGATGCTGACAGAAACAGGCAGTCCTCCAACTCTGCATCTTTTTAAACTTTTGTATTCCTTAACCTACTCAACAGTTCTAAAATGATGTGGTAATAAAATCCTACACGTGAACTGCATGTTATTGGAAAATAACTGTCCCCACTAAACAAATGCTTGCAAGTATGGGTTCAACAAAACTATTTGTAAAAATACACACATGGGAATCATACGGAACTAAAAAAAGACCAAACTCCATGTATCTCCAAACCAGAAGCTGGAGTGTACTCAAATGTGGCTCATTTCTAATTGAATTGTTTAAAATTAAAAAAAGAAAACTTCAAAATTCTATTCAAACTGATCAGAACAGGTGATTTTACACCAGTCTATCTTCAGATACAAATGGTGACATAAACAGAAATAGAAAAATAATTTAGTAGTTAGACTTATGTCAAATACAAAAATTATTTCATGATCGTTTGTGATGATAAAATATCTCAACTTGGGAAGCTTGGATATGATAACCTTATCACATTCCTGCCATCATATTTCCTCAGATCAACAAAACATACACTAGTTTCAAATCCCTGTGAAATCAAGACTAGAAAAGGGTTTAGGCATCTAGCATTTAAAATGGTGTTATGTATAAACCTAAAATTCAAGTCTTCCAAAACATTCAAGTGCTAAACATAACACATCAAGTTTGCATTTTCCTAAAGAAACTAAATAACTTTTCACGGTATTACACAAATAAATTAATAAATGTAAAAAAAACTGATAGGTATGAGAATTGGCTTTATTTTAATTCCATATCATACCATGCGACCGTAAATAAAAATTTTCTTCACTTATTAATAACAAAGAACATGCACGGTTGTTATACATGCATTATTGTTCTACTCTTAAATTTCGTAAAGGTAATGAAAACATACGCATATAACTCATACGTCAACAATGAAAATTATCGTTACTCGGTCGCATGAAAACAGTAAATAGTAACGAGTAACGTAATCTCGTAAATAATACTCCAGCAGACGACGTCGCAGAAAATGGCGGGAATTCTATTGATCGTTAAATGTCCTCATGCAGCATCCCAAAAGCTCTTATCCCTGAACCACACCCCCATCCCTCTGCTGAACCCAATATACCACCCCCAAATTAAACCTTCGTTCATCTATGGCCGATGATAAATCAACAACTTCAGCTATTCTCCTTACACTGACTGCGACTCTGCAAGGTCCAACAAATACGCAACAAAATCAACATCACTTTGATAGTCCAGTTTCTTCTTCAAAATAATCCATCTCCTAGCGTTGCCAGCACCAATATATATATTGTTCACGATTCGCTTATCATTCGAGTTACGTTTAACCGTTTTTGGTTTCCAGCCAGTTCTTTCTATAGATCTACTGTCTCTTGTACTTTTTTTGGGCATCACTACATTCTAATGCGTCCGATTAGCACGAAAACTTTAGAATCTGTTTGCTGTAATATCCTATCCTCTTTATGCCCTGCCCTCCACACTTATCGATCTACAACATGGCGAATGAGCGACAAGTAGCAGACGATTCTATTTACATCGAGAAAGGCGGGAAAATTGATGTCCGCGAATACTCGTTTGTTATCGGCTACGGGTGGTGGGATATCGATACCTGTTACTTTTCACTCCTCTGTCGGTTGTATTCGGAAGTTATCGTGATTCTCCTCGGCCATCTTGGTTGTAGTCGGTCGTGGAAGAATAAAGTCGTTCCCAGAAGGACGAAGTAATGGCTGCTCGACGAATTACTCAGTCGTCCATAAATTGGACAGCTTTAGCAGAGAGAGTGCCTGAAAACCAGAAGGGGTTTTTCACAGCGTTCAAGGTGAAATCTGATGGATATCTACGAAGGTAATTTAACTTAACTCCTTAAGGCAAGAAACATTTTTATACAAGAAGAGAGAAAGGTAGGTTGCTTAAACGCCGATCAGGTGCACACGTATAACTAACAGTAAAACCATTTACGAAGGAATACGCATGAATGTAGTACTATTAGTACGATGAGGGAAATTGCTGCAGTCTCTAAATATGTATAACAAACCCCTGCCGGAATCAAAAAGAAATACCGCCTCTAAAGGAAACTGAGGATATGTCACTGTTTAATAAGTGTTTTCACGAACTCTTACTTTACAAATATTGGGGTTTGTGTTGCTTTTGTTATAAATAGGGTGTGGGTCATTTGATATCACCAGTACAGCACACAAGGCCACCTTGACTCTTAGAGGAATTTTGTAAACCTTCAGAGTCTGATGCATAAGGGATATGTGTGAAGTTCTGTACTTCCTGTGTCTGTTATTTTGAAAGCTAGTGAATTTGAAATTTTCTCTGAATTTTTCCACATTCTGATCCCTAAGATGTGTAATGCTATGGTCCTAATTAAAATATACATGCCACCCAGTCTTCTAGGGCATGTCCATAGCTTTACCATTACAGTACATTGAACTTAATTTTGAGAATGCTTATGCTTTTCTGTCACAGTCATTTATATTTTATATTGCATCTTGATTTCGTTTTCATTATTTTGTTTGTAAAATCAAGTGGTGTATACTGTACATCATTTATTACGGGGTTGCACAAGTCCCAGGTGTCTTAAGTTTTGTAACATGACATGTAATGTTTGTGGCTCTTCAATGTGATTTTCATGTCACCCTTCTGACACCTAGAATCTAGAGGTGGCTCCTTAATTTTAAAAAATTTGTGGAATTCTTAGGTCATACTATACCTGTTGACCTAGAGTTTGTGTGAATTTTTCTTTGACCCTGCAATTGAATGCTAGCAACTCTTGCTTTACATCATGAAGTATGCTGTATTCTTGATTAATTTCATATTGTTGTTAAGGACAAACATTTGATGTCATGAACTGAAGAATCCTGGAGACATGAAATGAACAATTAATTGCTCTTTCTTATTCTTCAGAATGATGGTGAACCCAGAATCAGCCCCTAAAATTGACTGGGAATATTACAAGGCCCATATACCTATACAAGGTATGGTTGATGATTTTCGAAGGAAATACGAAGCTCTGAATATTCCATATCCGTCAGATAATGTAACACCACAAATTGAACAACAGGAAAGAGAGGCGGTGAGTAACTGATGTACATTACAATGAATTGTTGAGATTTATGAACTTTGCCATTAATTAGAATAATGCTTTCAGTTGAAGGAGGTTCAAGACTTTATAAAGCAGTCTAATACCCGTATTGCTGGCTATGAAACAGAAGCTGCTCGTCTCAAGAGCCTACTCCCATTTGAACAGATGACAATGGAAGACTTTAAGGACGCATACCCAGACCTGGTAAGTTGTGGTAAATTCATAATGTTGTCACATCACATATATGAAGGGCCTGGCCTTGATAATTGCTACATAAATCATTTAATGTTCTCAGTCCATACTGTTAAAAGAATCTGCCTTTGGGTTGCCATTGCCATGTTTTGTGTGGAATATAACTCTGTGGTTAAGAGAACTACAAATAACAGGTTAAGGATGGTTCAGCTCCTCCTTTCTTTCTTAACGCTTTGTAGTTCTCTAATGCTGTTGGTGGGATACAGGAACAACACAGACTGTTAGGATTGCCAGATTTGAAGTGAATGAAATGTACCATAATAGTTGTGCTTAATGTACATATGCAAACTTGTTGATTGTTCCTCGAATATGTTCTTTCACCCCTCCGTGTCACTCTCCCCCCTCCAAGTACGTAAAACTTCCCACTCTTTTATTTTTTGCTTAGCAGCTATTACCCTTGTCATTTTTCTTGCTGAACAGCGAAGTCAGTATTGTTTGAATGTGGTATGCCTGGAAGTGCCATGGTTTGGATCCGTGGACAGTCATCTTCACCTTTGCAATAATCTAGACAAAATGAACAACTTTAAATACTCCAATGGTTGAAGAGCATACCTGCAAAACAATAGGCAATGCTATGATCAGTTCACTTAAATATCCTTGTCAGCAAAACATTTTGAATATTACTTACTTTTGGGCTACATGGTTCGGTATCAAAGGTCTAAACATGTACTGAACCACAACACATAACTCACAAAATAATATTAATTATTATCATTATTTTAAGTTTATTCTTGCCTATTAGTTATTAGGTAGTGGTGTTCTGGTAAGTCCAGATGTCAGCAAGAGATCAAAGCAATTTATCCCAGCATCTTACAAATGATGTGTAGTACTCATTAGTGTGATCTTCTGTACCCGTATGGCCGACAGGTGACCCGGAAGCAGTTGGAGGTTCTGATCTAATCCCTTCTTAATTGTTCCTGATGCTCCAAGCACAACTGGCACAGTTTTTGTTCTCACTTTCCACGTCCTGCTGATCTCCATCTCCAGGTCTTTGTAGTTGCTTAGTTTTGCAGTTCCTTTTTTTATTAATGTTTGAATCATTTGGTTTGTCTATATCGATCAGTAGGCAAGTCTTCTTTTGTCACGCAGTACTACATCAGGTCGGTTTGCTGGTATTGTTCAATCTGTGATAACCTGTATGTCCTGCATAATAGTGATACTGTTGACACACACGACCCTTCCAGGTATATGTTTGAGTACTTTCAGTAACTTATAACACCCTATGTTTACATATCATCCAGTGGATGTAACCAGCCACCTTATTGTGCCTATTAGTGTGTCCAAGTGGCCCAAGTCTTGTGCATCCTGCAACAGTATTTCATGTGTTCTGCTCTATAGTACATCCTGCATTTATGTTCAGATGGTTGCTTCATGATGTTCTTTTTATGATAACACAGAGTGCTTGATCTTGCTCTATTATTAAACTCCCCGTTTCTTCCGTTAGGCCTGAGCTACATGACCATGCTAGAACTTTTCTTATCTCCTTATGGTCTTTCCCAGTCCCAGTAGAATTGTCTGTTGCTTTCCTCTTCAGTCTGTTCTTTTTAAGTGCTGGACTCAAGTTGATTCTCGATTATTTTAATATGTTCTATCTTCTGTGCATTAATCAGATCCAAAAGTCTTTAAATAACCAATAAAATGCACTTTAATATTTATATTTTATTTACAGTACTCTCAACTTGTTTCAGTAGGTATTCCGAGTCTTCAGGGTGATGTTCTTATTACAACAGTACAGTTGTGGTTAACTGTGTCCCCCATCACTCCACAATAATTATATAGTTTTGGTTAAAATTATATAAGTAAGATAAAATATAGTCTAAGGATGGATATTTATAAAAAAAATTGACCTTGTAACACACACACACACACACACACACACACACACACACACACACACACACACACACACAGTGGCATTTACCACCTGAAATTCCACACACGTAACATCTCACTTATGGGCGATTCAAAGAATACATCCACACATCAACCAACCTAGAATCAGTACGTGTGATCCATATCTTACATAATGCACATGAATAAGGGCTTATGGCAACTGCTATGACCACACTACATTCTGCACAGAGAAGTAAGCTTTTACAGACTGGAAAATTATTATATTTATTACTTTCACCAACATGTGATAGTAAAAGAAGAAAACCAGAAAGAAAAAAAGAAGCCCTTATTTGAACTAATTCAAGATGCACAGTTCCACCATGCAAGTGCACAATCCCCCCACCATAAACCCCACTCCCCAACACTCTACCTCCCATGCCAACTAGTACACCACACTGCCGACACACATCACCTACACTGTTGGTATGCATTCCATTATTGAATAATTAATGATGCCCGGACATATTCTTACACATACAATGTCCATTTATTACAGGATTAGAACTCACCATAATACTGCCTTAGTCATCAGTCTGCCAACACCAAACAATTTGAACTCCAACAGCTTTCCATACTTAGCCTGTATTTTATAATAGTGAAATAACTTTAATTATTGTGGAGTGATGGTGACACAGTTAAACCACAGTTGTAGTAAGAATATCACCCTGAAGATGGCCAGAATACCAGCCAAGAGATGTTGAGAATATTGTGAATAAAATACGTCATACATATTAAAGTGCATTTTATATATATAGGGGAGCAGTTTATTTTGTCAATATTTTTTCTGTACTACGATCAGCTTCGTTTTTTAGAGAGTATTTGGTTTTCTCAGCGTAATATTTCTGCACTCATCTGGTAAGCTTTTCTTTGCGTTGCTTAACCTTTAAGAACCGTGCGTCCTGTATATAGGATGGGCATACCGCTACCCTCCAGATGTTGCATCTTATATATTTTTTTCCATCAAATATAAGTACCGAGTATTTTAAACATGCTGCACACTCTCCGTTTTTCTCTTCAAAATGCCGTTTATTTCATAATGCTACCTTTTTTGGTTCCTCTATTATTCACATTTTACATACAGGTGTGCTAAAATTTAAATGTAAAACTCTGGTGCCAAAAGGTTCATGTACTCACCGAGACCAACAGCAGTATTATTATTATTATTATTATTATTATTATTATTATTATTATTATTATTATTATTATTATTATTATTATTATTGAGGTTCACTGTAAGACTTGGGAAGTGTGTGGTACACAACTGGATGGGAACAGTGTGTAAATGGTTATGATCATTTCTTCTTGCAGGCATTGGACCCACTGAACAAACCAACATTCTGGCCTCACACTCCTGAAGAGCAGTTGGATGATGATACAAAGGCACCTCAAGACACAGCACGTCACTGAAGAACAATTTTTTATTTAATGCAGTCACATTAGTTTCTTCCATATGATGTATATTAGCAGTGTTGAATTCTAATAAATGTTAATTGTTAGCATTCTTGTATTTGTTGAAACCTCTACCAGAATACCTTGAATTCTCATGGTGTCAAATGATGATACATTGATTGTAACTGGTACCATTCGGGTTCTCAACAAGGTTCAAGAAATTAACACCATCAGCCACCTTTATAAACACCAAAAGGTGTAAGCCATTGCTTTATTCTATCAAGCATGTTTATGGAATTGCATAATTGCTTCATGGGCCCTTTACAAGCACAGGGAAAATATAAGTGGCAACATCATTCAAATACAGCCATTCATCAATTTTTCTCTTATGTTGTAAAGACAGGGGTACAGCATCATAGCCCTGTACCTTCCTGAATCCTTCATTTCACTGGCATTAAATATGACACAACTACAGATAATTACATATTTGTGCAATTTCATTTACCAGGAACAACACCCACACTATTGGTTAATGTACAATCTGACAAAAAGTCTTGTACCCTATGCAAATTGAGAACTGTTACTACACACTGCTACAACCAAGTATGCTATTTTGACCCTCCTATACCAGAATTAAATGCCCAGTGTAATCTCAATGTGATGAGTATTTAAATGTCTGGTTAATCTGCACTTTTGTGGTGAACATCTCGGGTGCCCATTCTGTAAAAGCAGAGGGCATGTAAATTCTGGTCAACCAGTAGCATGAAAGGGTTAAAGACAACCATAAACTTACACTGTATTACACCATATCACTGCAGAAGTAATGTTCAGATCAATTTTTTTATCTTTAAATCTCAATGCTCTCAGGTGCAGTCCCTGTGCACTACACCACAGTCACATAGGGGAGTTCCGGTATGGCTCTGTGCATTCTGGATCTTGGTACTAGATGGACACCCCTGAATACCTTCACCCCAGGGAAAGAACCCCACTGAACAGAACAGGAGGCTGTGCAGACCCCAGAATCTGTTTGGGTACCTAAGGGATGATACAAATTGACCATGGCCTAATCTGTATAACAAAACTGCTATCTCATCTCAGCAGAAGAAGTTCTAAAAGAAGGCATACAAAAGTACCAAATGCTTAATCCTAATATTCCTTCTGAAGGAATCTGAAATTTTGTTTCAAGCATACCTTTCCTGCCCCAGAGAAGTCAAGTGTGCCCATTTATAAAATTATTTATCAACCCCACTCACATACACCTGAATATCAAAAACGCACTGCTACAATAACAGCTTAAAACTATACTAACAGACCACACTTGCCAAAGTTTAACTACATGTATTTTTCTTTCTTCCCCATTTCAATATTTATTACAAATATATAACTGATTCTATTGACGTTTTCCCGAGAACTGTTGCATATATTTGAAAATAAAACAACAAAATGGCATATGGTGTTATATGCGATGTAGTACAGACTTCACCAAGGTGTCCTTTACTTTAAAAACTGATTTCAAAGTAAACAGGTAAATGTAAATTCACTCATTCCCATAAGGCAGTACATCCTTCCCTGCACTAATATGCTCAGAATTTACATTATTTTGGCCAATACAGAAGGGTTGGGAAGTCATGGCTTGCACTGTACAGATTTTTTTTTTGCTCAACATAATTTTATGGAAAACTTCTGAAATTAATTTTACCCAAGGGAACAAGAAATTTTGGAAGTAACAGGCGCAATTTCATTTCCATCCTTGACTAAATATGACTTTCACTTCACACATTTTCATGAAACTCAGTTACTCAATGGCATGTGGAGATCTTACTGTACCAAACTACACCCAATAAAGTCAAGACATGTGGACAGCACATGCAGAATTTCATTTAAGGCCCAAAATATAACTGTCGCATGACTGCTGTGACACTGACACATGTTCAAGGACTTTTTGTAAAGAGCTCCTGAAGCAAATCATATGAAAATATCACCGACGGGTCAGCCATCAAGAGAGAGGTACGAAACGGACAAACATGGCCTCCGCAAAAAGCGTTTTTTACAACTGTAAAAAATTCCTCAAAATCTCATGGTCACAGAATCCAATACTAAAAAACAGATGCAGGATATTCGTATGAAAATTCCATATTCATATATTTGGAATGACAGTGATATTCCAGAATGAGCAGCACAAAGGATGTTGCTCACTATGACCTTTTGAAGAACAGCCTAAATATGAACAAACATATCAATCATTATACTCACCACATAAGTGACCAATAACAACATAAAATTTTGCCTGCTTGATTAACCCATTGGCATACTACTTTTTATAACACATGGCGCGCGCGCGCGCGCGCACACACACACACACACACACACACACACACACACACACACACACACACACACACACACACACACACACATATGGAGCGCCTATTCTTGATGTTTCTAGATCACACACAACGACGCAGCACAGTCGGTAGGACTCCTCTGGACGAGTGATCAGCTCGTCGCAGAGACCTCTACCTGACAACACACGACACTCACAACAGACAAATATCCATGCCCCGGTGGGATTCGAACCCAAGATCTCAGCAG
>Ga0268261_10002046_pt1 | contig 14336 bp, 11 predicted proteins | sample TergutNc150P1_FD_190353 | JGI IMG/M metagenome (GOLD analysis project Ga0268261, IMG submission 190353) | Nasutitermes corniger P1 segment gut microbial community from laboratory colony in Florida, USA - Nc150 P1 (SPAdes) (version 2) | ecosystem: Host-associated > Arthropoda: Insects >... | reverse complement strand
CCTCTTCAGCCTTTATTTCAGTGAATGTTATAGCCACAGCACTGTTCTCCTGCTCCTGTTGTGTATCTGTGGCCTCATGTTTTATACTGATCACCTCACTTCCATCCTGAAAGCAGTACATTATCTACTGCAGTGAAACTGGGATTTTACATCTCTGATTAGATCATTTTGAATGTACGTGAAATGTAGGGAATTGAAGTTGCACAGTATAAAAATTAAACACAATAAATTCACACTGCATTAAATTAACCCTCAGCCTGTGGCATCTAAGTATATGCACCCACTATTTAAAAGGACTTTTCCATATAAACTGACCTTTGGTGAACTTTTAAAGCATGCACAATTTCTATAATAGTACCCTCTCTCTATCTTTGAGATCTGTGCCTCCTGCAGTTCAGTTTCTCGTTGACATCCAAGGAGTGTCCCGTGTACTCTGCATCTGTCATACATGTCTGACCTTTCTTGAACATTTCCGTCCACTCATACATACTGTGTGACACAGCACTGTCCTCAAACTGAGCACATAAACTGTAGTGACCTTCACCACCTTCCACAACTTCTGCCTATACAACAGTGCCACTGATCTCTCTTCCTTCTGGATTAAACCTAAAAGTGGCACAACCAAGTTCCCAACTCACACACTTAGAGCATGATCAAGACAATTATCATTCTGACACATTACATAATATTTTACAGTTTTGCAAACTGTCACCATGTTACCTCACTCCAGTGAACACCAGAAAACAAAGTGTTGAAACTTTAAGATCATTCATATATACAATCCATGCTGGAATTTTTCTTCAAGGATCTGTGAACACTTCATGCAGCGCATGTGTTATGAGCTAATGCCATATCACATTTGCTTTTCTGTCTTGTACAGTATGTTATTTGATTTTTGTGTTCCAGTAAGTGAAACTGAATGGTACCACAGTATCTGATCACTATAAACAGTTCTATTAAATACATTTCATAATTCTCCATTTACTCCTGCTATTGTGGGTAAAATTACAGCTTTGGCAAGTGTTACCTTGGAACAGGGCCTCTGAAAATGTTCTAAAATGAACATAATTACAACTGTATCATATCATATTACAGTTTTTCAACTCGTCTCGCAATGTGACAACACTGGACTACATAACTGATTTCCATGCACAGAAACATGTCCAGAAGGTCACTGCCCTTTACCCAAGAACACAGGAGGTTCCAAAGAGCAAGACAAGAAAGGACATCCCATTCAAGAGAATACAAAGACAAGACAAGGTCATTTATTATGCTTGATAACACACTGATCAATACAGGTTGCTTAAGCTTCTCCGCTACATATTCAACCTCTGTTTATCTTAATTTACTATATTGCATTTCATATATTTTTATATAAAATACAAGATTATATCTAAATGTCTAGTAGCACAATATATCTATTAATTTTAATATCACTTATTATTCCATTTCAACAACAACAATAATAATAATAATAATAATAATAATAATAATAATAACTACTACTACTACTACTACTACTACTACTTTAGAATCACTATACATCCACTGTTGGTAATGGCAGGCCTCTCCCTTTTGTCTTTTTTGTGAAACAATGTCCTACCTGATCATGGCTGAAGTGGAGGGCTGGAACAATTACTACACCTGAGGGTGGAGTGAATGCTATACGAAACACACTTTACAGGTCACCATTCTGTGGATACAACCAAACACTAACAAATATATTATATATTCCTAATATATATCATGGCCATTTAGAGATGGGAAAAGAGGATTTGATATAAGTAGGATTAAGATAATACACATAAATAACTGAAGTAACTGGAGACTGCTATACAGGGTGTTTCAGGAGAAATAGTAAATATTTTAGGAGGTGGTAGTATGGACTATTATGAGTAAATAAGTGCACATAAACATGTGTCCAATTTTCAATGGGTTTGAAGATACAGCTGTTTGAAGTTGGTGCGTACAGATCCAATGCGCGCGCGTCTGAAACAGATGACATGCACTCAGGACTCTGAATAACATGTGACTGCAGCTGCAAAATGCAGTTATAATGTGATGCTGTTTGATTTTGTTTGGTAGTGTTTCTAACAATGCCGCACATCTTTACACAAGCAGGATATGCCGATATGGTATTTGCTTATGGGTTTTGTGATGGAAATGTTCTTGCTGCATGTACAGAATACAGTCTACAGTTTCCTAACTGCAGAGTACCAGATTCAAGATTGTTTGCTAGTGTTTACAGCAAACTGCATGAGACTGGTTGCACTTCCCAGTAGTTATATTTCTTTTAACATGCAAACAAACAAAATGTGGTTGAAGTAGAAAGCATTCTTCAGTAGGCAGAATGTAGTTCAACAACAAGCACACGAAGAATTCCTACACGTATCGGTGTTCCACATACAAGAGTACAGTAAACTTTACGTCAGCACGGCCTGTATCCTTTTCATCTACAGATGGTGCAACGTCTTGAAGAAGGAAATGAAGCTAGATGATTGGATTTTTGTTGGTGCATAATTGATAATCACCGATTAATTCCATTCGTACTGTTCACCGATGAAGCTAGTTTCACTCGTGACAGTATAAACAACACCCATAACTCACATCAGTGGTCCGAAAAATCCACATGCCATTGTGGAAAGAAATTCTCAACATCGCTTCTCTGTAAATGTGTGGTGCAGTGTGATGGACAGTCAGGTGATTGGGCCGGTTGTGTTACCGAATCATCTTACAGGGTGCGCGTATGAAGACTTTCTGCAAAACAAGCTTCCACTATTATTGGAGGAGGTTCCTTTGGCTAAAATGACGTGCATGATCTTCAAGCATGACGGAGCCCCTGCACATTATAGGCATCTGGTGACACATCATCTAAATCTAACATTCCCTGAATGATGGATTGGCCGCGGTGGTCACATTCAGTGGCCATCAAGGTCCCCAGACATTACTCCATTAGATTTTTGCCTGTGGGGATGAATGAAAAGCAAAGTCTACAAAGAAAAAGTAAACACAAGAGACGAATTGGTCACTCGCATTATGAACAGTGCTGCCCTCATAAAGCAAGAACGCCAAGACGACCTCAGGAGAGCTACACATACTATTGTCACGAGAGTTGAAAAGTGCACTGAAGGCGATGGTGCGATTTTTGAACACTTACTTTGAACTGTTGCAATTTATTGAGATCATTTACATAACAAATAAATGCGATCAATAAGTAACTTTTCTTTCCTTCATACCTTTTGCAAGCGTTTTTTTATGCGTAACATTCAAACAGCTGTATCTCCACAACCAATGAAAATTGGATACATGTTTATATGAACTTATTTACTCAGAATAGTCCATACTACCACCTCCTAAAATATTTACTATTCCTCCTGAAACACCCTGAATATAGCATCCAAGATTTCTGAATAAAGACAAATACCAAATAAATCACCAGCATGTCTTTACTGCTATATGCCATTTGCAACAGACACATTGACAACTCACATTATTGCCATCCTTAGCTGGTGGGAAACTTATCGATAAAGGTTGCTCTTCTTGTTTGATATCAACCAGCTGGATTTCACTGCAGGATGCTAAGTACACTTCATCATCTGGATCAGGTTTGGTCTTCATGCAGTCCATGTTGTGCTGATAAATCAGAACAGTCATCACATCACAATTATATTTCTTTACTGCACTCTGATCTACTGCTGCCATTATTGGCTTATACACAAAGATGCAGCCACACAGTACACAGACCAGCATCAACCATGTTCTCTATCTGCATACTTTATACTACATATTGATATCACAGTCATTAGTTCACAGCCAAGCACAATTCAGTAAGTGCTGTGTACAGATATGTGACACTGTAACTGGTATGGCAAAAATCTATATATATGTCCTCTCAGACAAAAGTATTTCAACTTCCATGGCCAAAATGATGATTGTTTAATAAAGCACAATAAATTAACACAGTAATTGTGCTCCTTCAAAAAAGTGTGCAGTACACAAATGCTAACGCTACAGCAGTGACGAGTACTTGTGACGTTATATGATAAACAGCAGTACCTCATTGTGCATGCAATACTGATGACACTAAAACAGATGGTAGGAGAAGAAGAGTTTGTAAACATTACAGGAAACAGTGGGAATTAAAATTTACATTCAGAACAGAACAATGGAATTCGTCACTTCTTACAGCAATGTGAAAAACAGTGGATGCAGTTCAACTGAGTTGGAATAAGAAGAAAATAAATGACAACAACTTCCATACAGCTAATGGAGATGAAATACATTCCCTATAGTTCTATTAAGGAACTTGAACTGTTAAAGTTACATGTGAACCTTCTACATGTACCTTATCATCAGTCAGCCTGAATTTAAAACAGCCTAACATTCAGAACAGTAATGGTGACATATGTACATTTTACAGTTGGTCTGCTGAACGTGGTAATGTGTAATTCAGTTAGCATCAGTATGATTTGGCAGCACAAAATTTCACTCAACCAAAGGATGGAATATTATAAGATGTACTGTAATTCTAAGAATTTTTTTTGGTGAATGGCAAATACAATAAATATTAGATACATTCCATCTGGTGGCAGAACAATGACACCTGACACATACCCACACAAACTTTAGAACCTCCATATTTCAGTCATAATGTTACTTACAGTAATGATCAAAACCTTAAAAGACCTACAGTGGACAAAATGATTTAGGTTGCACATGCTAAACAACTTCATATTTTCCATTCAATGCATTACAATTCAATTACAATGCATACAACTACATCAGAGGTACAACAATACATTAAAAAACCACTATCTCCCATGTTTTGCACCTTACTGTTCAATCATCAGTACAATAAATTGTATAATACTCTTGCTCAATATATTGGTCTCTCACATGTAGCGCTGCTGGAAATTCTTTTGTGTAAAATATGTACAGTGGACAAAACAGTGAACTGTACTTTGAAGCAGTTTGCTGGTACTGTTCAAGGTACTGGTGGTACCATGTTTGGTAAATTATAGTAATGCTGCCACAACATAAATGTGTTCCTTTTGGCAGACGATAACGAACAGACAGCAAAAATATAGTAATTAAAGTCATGACAAGTCCCACAACATAAAATGTTTTTCTGGGCCAAGTCGTCATACGGGTCAGGGGAGGAAAAGAAGCTGTCCATATGCAATTTATGTCCAAATCCTTCTACCCCCTTTGTCAGACTTGTCACTGTACTATGTGTTGCTGTCAGATGTTGTTCCGCCCTTTGTCTGCCTTTACCAAGGTAAACATTCATGTCATATGTATATCCTGTAGAGTCGCATAGTTTGAACATTTTGATGCCAAAACGTTTGCATTTTTTCGGGATGTACTGTTTGAATAATACCCTTCCCTTGAATTTCACAATGACTTCATAGATTGCCACAAGTTCGGAAGGGTTGTATAATTTTGAAAAGTTTGTCCTTATAATTTCAAATAAGTCTCGTAATTTCCACAGTCTGTCATCTTTTCTGTCAACTCTATTCCTATTATTGTTCATGAAATGCAGAAAGCGTAGTATGTGATAGTACCTAGCACGTGCCATCGTTTGTCCGTAGAATGGACAACAAAGCTGCTCCATTTTCGTCCAGTAATCCTGAAGTCTGCCTTGAATTGTATGTCCCATCTGTAATGTCAGAGCCAAAAATGCAAACATTTCCGCTTCTGTCACCTCACGTTGGGGAGATGGTCTGTCGTCAGAATTTTGTAAGAACTGGTCATAATATCGATTTGTCTCCACAACCAGCAAAGTAATTATTTCCGCAAAGAACAACAAGAGAACGCTGAGTGGAGTAGACTCTTTCGTTATGTGGACAGCTTCACTGCTTTTCCCGTTGGACGCCCCAGTAAAGGTGTGCAATACATGCTTTTGGGGTTTAGGGGGCAGTGCCCACACACAGGGTTGTAGCTGTTGTCCTGTCACATTACGAACATCTTCCTCATCTTCAGAGCTGCTGGCAGAAAAATCTGGGCTTGCAGGCAGTGTATTGGAAAACCTTCGGGAAGGGGGGCCTGGCTGCTCTTCGTCCATCTCCTCACATGCGTAATGTGTTTCTTCGTTGCTGTCAGAATCCATTATGATTTCTCGTATTTGATTCTGAGAGAGCACACCAACACGTGAAAACTCACTTTCCATTGCGAAACAAACGAACACGCCTACGTTGTCCCTAAAAAGCAAATCTCAACTGAACTGACTACTAAAAGAAATGTCTACTGAAAAACGTCACTCCAGGCAGCCAGCTGGTCAACATCCTTCGATTTTATGACCCAGATTTTTAAGACTTATGACACTTATGCATTCATGGCTATTTAGGGTAAGGGTGAGACAGAAATGAAGTGTTTATATTATAGCAACACAGAGAATGCATTCAGAACTCATTTAGTGTTGAAATGTGCCCAGACCATTTCGTTCCACTTACTAAATGCAAGACTAAACTAACTGTATGGTAATTTTTGAAGACTTATGACACTTATGCATTCATGGCTAATTAGGGTCCAGACTACAGTTTTTTAGACTCTAACATGGTAGAGTAAGGCTCCCAGAACTTATTCAGTGTTGAGACATTGCACAGAAAATAGAAAAACGGGCTGACAGCGTTGCCAATATGATATATATGTCAACGTGATATATATATATCATGTTGGGCTTTCTAGCATTACAAGAAGCGTGATATATATGCAACGTTAGTATCCTAACAGATGTGCCATCAACAGTTTTATGAAATGGACCAGACAGATGGGCACATTTTGGTCACAATGCAGACAAGGCAATTAGCATTAAAAATAGGAACATGTGACTGAGGACACAACAAAATGAACTGTCTTTGAAGAAGAAGGTGAAGACACAAGCAACAGCAGTGATGATATTAATATAAATAGTTCTACATGATGTCAGCAGAACAAGTACTGTGAATTATAACCACCAGATATGTACACAGAACACTAAAACAGTGATTTTGTGAAAATGAGACTGAGTCATGTAGAAAATAAGATGAAATTTTCCTGTTCAGGAATATAGTGTCAATTTGGTAGGTGAGTGATACCAGCAAGCTGTCTCAAAATGTCAGACACCAAACACCCAGCAACATGGCACTATATCACATACAAATAAATAACCAGCAGGTCAATACTGCTACATGCCATTAGCAACAGACACATTGACAACTCACATCATTGCCATCCGCAGCTGGTGGGAAACTTATCGACAGAGGTTGCTCTTCTTGCTTGATATCAACCAGCTGGATTTCACTGCAGGATGCTAAGTACACTTCATCATCTGGATCAGGTTCGGTCTTTATGCAGTCCATGTTGTGCTGATAAATCAGAACAGTCATCACATCACAATTATATTTCTTTACTGCACTCTGATCTACTGCTGCCATTATTGGCTTATACACAAAGATGCAGCCACACAGTTCACAGACCGAACATCAACTGTGTTCTGTGTCTGCATGCTTACTATTTCATACTGATATATCGATATCAGTGTCACTAATTTACAGCCAAGCACTATTCATTACTGCTGTGTACAGATATGTGATACTGTAACCAACATGGCAAAAATGTATATATATCCATTCATCCAAACATATTTGAAATTCCATTGACAACATGATGCTTGTTTAACAAAGCACATTACTTATCATTGGACAACAAATTAACAAATATTTCTGCTCCTACAAAAAATTGTGCAGTACACAAATCCTAATGTTACAGCAGTGACAAGTACCTGTGACATTAGATGATAAACAGCAGTACCTCATTGTGCATGCAATACTGATGACACTAAAACAGACACTAGGAGAAGAAGAGTTGATAAACATTACAGGAAACAGTGGGAATTAAAATTTACATTCAGAACAGAACAATGGAATTTCTCACTCCTTACAGCAATGTGAAAAACAGTGGATGCAGTTCAACTGAGTTGGAATAAGAAGAAAATAAATGACAACAACTTCCATATAGCTAATGGAGATGAAATACATTCCCTATAGTTCTATTAAGGAACTGGAACTGTTAAGGTTACATGTGAACCTTCTACATGTACCTTATCATCGGTCATGCTGAATTTAAAACAGTCTAACATTCAGAACAGTAATGGTGACATATGTACATGTTACAGTTGGTCTGCTGAATGTGGAATTGTGTAATTCAGTTAGCATCAGTATGATTTGGCAGCACAAAATTTCAGTGAACCGTTGGATGGAATATTATAAGATGCACTGAAATTCTAAGAATTTTGTTTAGTGAATGTCACACAGAATCAATATTAGATATTTTCCACTAGGTCAAGGTCTCAGCATTTTGATATGACACAACAAGATTCTCACAATGTGAAAGTTTAAGTATCACACAACACATTTTGTGACAGCTGGGTTTGGTGAATACTGCATTAGTTTAGTGTTCATTACCTCTTCTTTGCTTTGGGCTGTAGCCACAGTTGCAGTAAGGTACAGTACCACAACACCTCACAAATATGTAAAATTTACACAAAGAATACACATACGCATATTGCCTGCTTTTGACATCTGAATGTTTAACACTCTACAGCTCTTCCTTTGAATTTCAAATTACCCACACAGTATGTTATTAACCAGTGCCCATTACTGCCCACAGAAATGACCAATTTATGTCACTCTAAACTGAACTGGTCCCCTGTACGTCACTGGATAAAACAAACATCTCAACATGAAAACTAAAATTTATCACAAAAGAACATTTCTGCCTTTACAACTGACATCATGACTATGCCAAGGTTATGATTCAAATGAATTTCTCTCACACAGCCACAACACTGTGGATATTGTGTACATTAGGTAGCAGTTACAAAGATGAACAATATCCTCTATGTTTGTGGCAAGAAGAAAATCACACAAACAACAAAAGAACAGCATTATAAGCTAGTCAGTTATACACAGAATGCAACAGGAAACTTGCCCTGTAATTTGAAGATATATTGGATGCTGTTCTGTCCCAAAAATCAGAAACAGATTACAAGAAAAGTAAAATTAATTATGTAAGATAATCACCATTAGTGTTAATGGACTGTAGCAAAATGTAATACAGATATTAATTTGACCAATGACACTGAGAACTAATAAAGAGTAACCTACAAACCACTGGCCACACATATCGGCATCACCCGTATTCATAAATTATGTCACCACATCCATACACAAGAGTCTACTAACATCCCTTTCAGTTGCCTCACAGAATAAACATAAAGCCCCAACACATTACATTGGCCCAAGCAGAAACGAATTTTCCAAAAATATAGAAACCGTCCGTAAATTCTAGAATAGGCAAAACATACATGTGACAAACGCTGGTTCCAAAATGGTGAAAATTTAAACACACAGAAGTTGTGTGAACAACTGACAATGCTTGGTCTCCATCTGTGTTAGCTGTTCACAGTAATCTCATGCCCAAGAATGTAACTTCAAATAATTCACACAAAATCACTTACAACATATCAAATGCCCAGACAATAAGGTTCACCACTTCAAGTAAACCACAAAATACAAAGATATCATCGATATCTGTTCAGGCACAGTTAACTGCTGTAGTTGGCCACCTTCTTACCTCTATACGTAACACAAGAGCTTTCCAAACATGTCTACAACTTCTAACCACACCAAATATCACAATATTAAAACAAATGGCAATCCCCCATACATACTACTTCGAAACACGGAACTTTCAACCCACTTTTATTGACTCCAACCACACTAAATTTCATGTTAGTTCAAAACGGAGAAGCCAAAATACATCAGGGTTCGTCGCCTCTTGTCATATGACAAGTGCGTAATTATACTTACATGCAACAGTCTGATAAAAGAATTCAAAAGACACACACATGTTTATTACCACATAAATTCATGCCTATAACCTGCAAAAAGTACCGAAACGCCTCTGAAATTCAGTTTACGAAGTAATGAAATTACGGTTCGATTACATACAAACTACATCCATAACAAATATGAAAACGCACCTGATCACACACCAGACGCCGTAGTCTTTGTTACAAAATATACCAGAGTATGTAACTGAATCGGTCTTTTGATTCAGGTAGCTCCAGGTTCATAAAAAAATCCTCAGCGCATACTTAATACTATTTATATTCAAGCCATTAATGTTGTTATATACCGTACCACATGCATATATAATATGGTTATACTTGCTTTGATTGAATGTACACTATGCCGGAATTAACGTGAACACTGCAACATCGCGGTACTACTCGAACATACTCTCTGCCACAGATCATCTAGCACCCAAGTAGTAATCCGTGAACTAGTATACTGTATGCACAGTTCATGTGCGTAATCTGGCTTGTAGCAACCGCAAGTCATCCGTGCCGAGGGTTAACCCGTGGTATTTCATTCGTCACAAGGAACACAAATAATCCTTTTTTGGATGCTTGACCCTTGAAGAATGGACCCCATACAAAAACACGCATACCACAGAGTAATGTACACCACGGAACACCTGCAGTTCTGGTTCATGTCCATTATTGAAATATAATCGAAATATACCGTCAAGCACAACACTTTAACGTCCAACTATGACATGCTACATGTTTCGGTTCAACAAAAACATCAACAGGCACCACTATTACAAAAGTTAAAAATCATAAGAACGTTTGCAACATGCAATTCCTTCGTTAGCGAGGTCTCCTTTGAATGTTCCATATATGCTTTTGTTTTAAAATGATGAACCGAAACATGCAGCAAACTGTTGAATGCCATTAGAGTGTTGTGCTTGACCGTATGCCTCACTTGTATTTTAATTACAGTAAGCACAACGACATAAATATGAATAAAATTGCGCGTCAGCAACCTGTGATCCGCAGACGCCGTGTAGGACGCGTGTTCATGAGCAGTACGTCACTTTGTGCCAGCGGCCAGGAATATGAACTGTGTGAATTGTCGCCTGTCTCAGCACCGCGTCTCGCTTTCCTGTTATATAGGTTGAGGAATGTTCGTGCATGGCGTGACGTGCAGTCGGTAGTTCTGGTAAGCGCCAATTCACTCCTAACGAAGACTTTTAAAAAATATGTTTCATAAAGTATTCGAGGATAAAATTTTTGTTACACACATTTGACAGTGTAATACAGGCGAATAATGACTGGTAGATGGGAAAATGAGCCGTTCCTGTTTCATGAGGGTGGAAGGGGCATGCAAAAGAAGTTGAATTTATTCCCATTGTGCAACAGCCCCTAGAGGGCCAGGGCCTCATCATTATCAAAGCTTCACAATCACAGACACACCGCACTCGGCAGTATTCCTCTGGACGAGTGATCAGCACGAGGCAAAGGCGAGCGCCTGCATACCTACTCACTGGACCGCACAGTTACCGGAATTGGCTGAATTCATTTGCATTATTAGAGTAGAGCGTAAAGGTAAAGCAATCCTCTTACTGGTTTGGACAAGCCCCGAGTGCTCTAGGAGGTGTGGCTTGTAGTGCTGTGTCTAAACCAACTGCGCCACCTCGTGCATACATTCAGCTGTAGCAGAAACAAAACAGCTGATTAACCCCAGTTTATCATTCTCTGTTTACAGTATTCAGCTACAGGTCAGAAGAAACCAGCATGTAAATTATTCTTTGGGGCTTACTAAAGTTGTTGGTAAAGGTAAAGCAATCCAATTACAGGCCTGGACAGGCCCTGAGTGTTCCAGGAGGTTAAGGTTCCCAGATTTCAAGACAGTCGGCACATGGAGGTGGTAAGGATGTCAGCCCTATGCACCAGCCGCCTTTACCCCCAGGAAATATTTCTGGTACTCATTTCTGTTAGAGGCTGAGTCAACCCTAGGCCCATAGTGCGGCCGGAAGGATTATGTCAATGAAAAATTTTAGTGACACCATCGGGAATCAAACCCGCGACCTTCCGACTTGTAGCGCAGTGCCACTGAAATTGTTGAGTGTTAGCAAATAAATTTTTGTTTTGTGGGAGACTGTTTAATAATTTTATGCCAGTTGAGTATGCTCCATTTTAATATAGTGGTAACCATAACAGAGCTTGGTAAGGGTTATGTTTTTGTGTCGTATTTATGTTACAGGCATCAGAGTACAATTTGAAATTACTTTTGCTGTTAGCCACAAATACAAAAAGTGTAGTATATATATTGTGAATGCAGATGCAGAAGTGAACAAATCTCTACACAAATCTCTAATTATGCTGCTGGCAACAATCCTAAACATATTCTTTTGTACTTTTTAAAATATTCGCTCTATGTGAGGAGTTCCACTGAAACATTAAACCACAGTATATAACAGAATGAATATAAGCATTGTACACAATTTTCAGTATGTCGTGGGACATAAATGGCTTAACTGATCTGTTTACATATCAAGCTGCACTTTATTAGTTTTAAATTAGTTCAAAGTGAATTTTACCAGACAGTGTACTGTGTAAATATGTTTCAAGAAGTTCTGTATCATAAAACGTAGAAACCAATTTATTAGCGAAACTAATGTCCAGGTCTATTTCAAAATTAATTTTACTTGAGAACTGTATGAAATGTCTTTTTTTTTATACTCAAGCAAAATCCATTGGGTTTAAAACATTTATTTAAGGATCCAAAGTCAAAGTCTATGTGTTTTTTAAAATATTTGATATTAGCACTGATAAGTAGAATATAGTATCATCTGCAAATAACAACTGTTTAAATTGTCCATTAACAGTTTTCAATATATCATTTATTTAGAGAAAAAGACCTAAAAAACCTAAAATCGATCCTCGTTGAACACCGTGTTTCATAAATTCCCAGCCTGGAAATGCTTTATAACTGTAAGGTTTTTTTTCTCTCTCTCCAAGTTTTGATACCTATTCTTAGGTAAAATTTTATCCATTCATTAGCTTTGCCAATTGTTCTATAAAAATTTAATTTGTACACCCAAATGTCACGGTTAACACAATGAAACACTTCTGCTAAATCACAGAAAATATCTAACACACATACTGTGTCATTAAGGTCACTTAAATTTTATTATTTAAATCATATGTTGTTTTCTGCTTATTACATTTGTCCTAAATGCAAATTTTTTTACCCAACATCTTCTTGTGTCATTTAAGTGCCCAGTAATCTATTGTACACAAGCTAGATCAAGAATTTGGGAAATGCAGTAAGTAAATTTAATGGTCTGCAGTTAGAAGTGCAATTTCTCTCATCCCTTTGTATTTAATGGTTTCACTACAGAATATTCCAAGCGTAGAGAAAAAAATTCTCATAAAAAATTTATTAATATATGATTCAAACATGACCAAATATTAACAGAACTTATTTTAAGTCAATTAGTAGGGATTTCATCATATCGAAATGTAATGTAAGGAATAAGGAATTTAAAAATGTTACAAAATCCTTGTGCTACTGTAGATTTGAGATTTATATTGGAACGGGAGTTGTTAAAAGCATTCAACAAATATCACACTGAAGTGTCTCTAGTACTCGTATTGTCAGACATATTTTACCACTTTTATTACTGTTATTTTTATTGACATATTTTGCTAAAACACCGAGAAAAAATATCCATTACTTGCATTGGTAATAGTCTGTGTATTGATAGTAGAATTATTATCAATATTTAAAAATTTGCGTTTGTGTTAATGAATCTAATAATGTTGTTGATGATAATGATGATTGTAACGTCACAATTTTTCACGCAATTGTAATTTAATTCTGCTTCCAGAAACCGACTGTTATAAATAATTAATTTGGCTTTCTTGATGGCATCTTATAGAATTGTGGTGACATTTTGTCTCAAATGATTAGTGTTTCTACTGGCCGAATAGATTCCTTTTACATTCACATGAGGGATTTACGGCCACTGTATGAGTTCAGCCTCATGATAACATAAAAATACACAAGAGGTCGTAATCTGTAGCTGTAACTAGTTGTCAAAGTAGTAAAATCTTAAAACAGGAAGTGGTGTGTAAGGATATGCAGGAAGGGTCCCTCTCCGCCCTAGTTCCAATGGACCGCATCTTCACACAGGAATAAAGTGCATTCATTCGTCACCATATTGCCCAGGATCGCACAATTGTTAAGGACTATGACCAACGGTTAAACCTTTAAACGCTGAATTAAATCCCATTTGCTATTTGCTGACATTATTAGGAGCTCACCATTTTCTCCACGTTAGCAGGATAAGGGTTAAATCATTAATCCTTAGGCTACTAATGTCATATATGTATGGAGCACCTATTCTTGATGTTTCTAGATCACACACAACGACGCAGCACAGTCGGTAGGACTCCTCTGGATGAGTGATCAGCTCGTCGCAGAGACCTCTACCTGACAACA
>Ga0268261_10002045_pt1 | contig 14342 bp, 11 predicted proteins | sample TergutNc150P1_FD_190353 | JGI IMG/M metagenome (GOLD analysis project Ga0268261, IMG submission 190353) | Nasutitermes corniger P1 segment gut microbial community from laboratory colony in Florida, USA - Nc150 P1 (SPAdes) (version 2) | ecosystem: Host-associated > Arthropoda: Insects >... | reverse complement strand
CTCGGGTGTTCACAATGAGGGATAAACGTAGACTGAGGGTGTTTGAGAATAGGGCGTTGAGGGCCTAAGAGGGGAGAAAACTACATATTGAGAAGTTTAATGATCTGTACACCTCACCAAATATTATTCAAGTGCCCAAATCAAGAATGAGAGAGACGGGGCATGTAGCATGTATGGGGAAGAGGAGAGGTGCGTACAGGGTTTTGATGGGGAAACCTAAGGGAAAGAGATCACTTGGAAGACCCAGGCATAGATGGGAGGATAATATTAAGATGGGTCTTCAGCAAGTGGGATGGGGGGCATGGACTGGAGTGATTTAGCTGAGGACAGGGACAGGTGGTGGGCACTTGTGAACGCAGTAATAAACCTTCGGGTTCCATAAAATGTGGGGCATTTTTTGACTAGCTGAGAAATGGTTAGCTTCTCAAAAAGGACTCTGTTACATGAGGTAAATTAAGTATGTCATTTTTAATCTGGAGGGAATGCAAAAATATCTTCAACATACAGTTGGCAATTCTAGTAACAGTCTTATGAAGAGGTTTCATAGATTGTAGAAGATTCCATAATAAATCATAACCATAAATCCTTGCACCAATCACATACCCTCACTTTCCATAACGGTAGTTTCACGAAAAGTGAATTATGTGGTGGAATATATACTGTATAAACTGGAATGAATAGCAATATAAATATGTATATAAATGCACTTATGTATCATCAGAGGTAACTTACTGGAAGCCATCCCAACAATAGATGAGTACTCATCCCTAGAAGTTCGAATTTCAAGTACTGTGTCCTGCAAGATGGCCACCACCTTGCCTCCTTCACCCACTGCAAAATGCCATGGAAGCTGTTGCAGGAGAAGTCTAAAGAGGACAATACAGTTACAATTATTATAGCATGGAATTATTACATATTAAATTACATCACTTGCACAATTATGGCTCTGCCTTACATACCTAATCAATTGATGCTGTTCAAGCACCACGTTTCCACACATTAACCCTTTAAACGCCAGGTTAAATCCCATCTGCCATCTGCTGGCATTATTAGAAGCTCACCCCATTCTCCACGTTAGCAGGATAAGGGTTAAATGCCGCATTTAATTTAGGTACTCAGCCAGCAACTAATGTAACTTCATCTTTTGTTGTTTGTTACTGTGTGTTGTCTGCGGGTCTGTTGTTTGTATAATTTGCACTGCATTTATTTTGTTTTAGTTTTATAGTTGGTCTTTGGGCTGTTAACTAGCCTGTTAATACTTGAAACATGAATTGCATTGATTGTCCTATCGTTAATAAAAATTAAAAATAGCGGGATGTAGAAAGGTAAAGGTAAACTACATTCATGCTACATTAACCTTTTGGCACCGGAGTTTTACATTTAAATTTTAGCACACCCTGTATGTAAAATGTGAATAATACAGGAACCAAAAAAGGCTGCATTATAAAATAAACGGCATTTTGAAGCGAAAAACGGAGAGTGTGCAGCATGTTTAAAATACTCAGTACTTATATTTGTTGAAGAAATATATATAAAATGCAACATCTGGAGGGTAGCGGTATGCCCGTCCTATACATAGGACGCACGGTTCTTAAAGGTTAAGTACCACACAATGAACACACATGGGACAGTGGGGATACAGCTTCATGCATTCTTAACCTCAACACTAGATGGATGCAAGGGGTCAACTTCACACCAGGCTAGTTTAGCCCACAGAAAAAAGTAGCAGGTACCCATTGAATATGACGCTCGGAAAGCCATGCAGCCAGTCTGGATTCTCTGGGGAAAGGAGAAATCTTTTGTACCTGTCAAGAATCCAACCACAGTTCCTAAGTTGTCCAAAATATACCCTAGTCATTATGGTGACATAATTATGCCAGCCCAAATAACATAAAAGTTCCATTATTTGACTTGGAATTTCAATTTTCCACGACATCTAGTGCACATATCACAATCACAATGGCACTGAGTGTTAATGCTTTGTGCAACACACTCTGCAAGCAATGAAACTTTCATAAACTTAAAATTAATTTCCACTCCAAAATTCTTCATATCGATAAACTATGAACTCATATTTAGCATCCACTCCTTCCTTAAAATGCATAAGGGTAGGCTAATGCTGTGTGTGTGTGTGTATGCACGCGCACACACGTGCGTGCATGTGCACACATACACCAACATGCACAATGCTTCTACGTGTCCATGAGAAAAACTAATTTTATGCACTGTGTTCCATAAAATCCCAAACAAGTGCTTCGCTAAGATGTGAGAAAAATCCACAGACCAGTGTTTTTTAAACTTGGGGTTTTGACTGATTATATTGGGTGATGAGAAGTTCTTCATTGGGTTGCCATTGCAATTATTTCTCTCCTTTTCATCTGTTTCATCTTCCTGAAGCCCTACAGTTTTCTGCCGCATATTCTATCGCTGGGAACCCTCTGGCCCTTTCATCAAGGACAAAAGGTTACTATATGCTTTGTGACAAGCAGCTGAAGTATTATTGCTTATTACAGTGCAATTCTGAAGCCCCCTTAGCCTGTCTGCTCTAGGTGAACAGGCCTCTGCCTATAATGACATTGACACCCTCAGCATGTATCAAAGACTGACACATTGTCAACTCTGCCTGTATGAATTTGGATCTGTTGACTTTGACATGTTTGAGAACAAAGAAGAGGAACAGGTTTAGCAGCGCACCTAATATGTATGTTGCCCACTCAGCATTCATTCCAGACTGGCATTAAAAGCAGGTGATCACAAACAACACAGTATGTAATAAGTAAACTATTAATTCCACTTCTTGGTTGCTTTCCATTCTCATATAAAGCAAACATAATCATCATTTACAAATATAAGTGTACATGCAGTTAAAATACTCATTTTGTAAATGTTTTTCCTGTTTATAATAAGAATTTCTACTTCAGCTTAATATTATTAATGTTATTTACATTCATAAATTCCGGGACAGTTGAAGTATAGGAATCTGCAGTTCAGCAGTTTCAAATTTATCACGATATCTATTCATTTTTCTCATGTTTAAATGAAAGTGCAGATAACAAATCATTTCTTTGGGTTGCAGTCCAAAATATTTTCCTTATTCTGGGTGGTGAGAAAAAGGTTTGAAAAAACAATACTTGAAGAAAATACAACATCTATTCGCAGTATCACTGGTTTGATGTCAACAACATGCTGACTAATGAGCACACATCTTTCTCCAGAAGCTACTATTTTATATAAGCATATCAGTCATTGATCCTATCAAAGGATTGGGGACATTGCATTTAAACTGACTTCCTTTTACACACAGGAATTAAACATAACACCTATGGAAGCCTAAAATTAATTCCTTGTTGACGAGAAAGGTGGGCTGTAACATTCACAGGAAAATTAAGAAATGCATACAAAGTTCTGGTCTCAAAACATGAAGAAGAGCTGACACCACAAGGAGAATTAGGGCCCTAGTGGGAGAATATTAAAAAACTGATGTCAGGAAAATAGGTTGTGAAGATGTGAACTGAATACAACTGGTTCAGGATAATGATATATGGTAAAATTTCCACCTCTCCCTTCTCCTTTAAAACAATATAAAAACAGATATGCAGCCATACAGTTAGGGAAATTTCCTGAGGCAACGCACAATTGTCAACATTTCAACAAATTCCTCACCTCTGTATTTCATCATACACTGACTCTCTATTGCTGAAAAACTGCCAGATGTGTCTAGCAGGGCTCTTATGTGCACCTCCAGCAAAAAGTTGGGTGTCACCAGGTCTAGAGTATTTCTGTGAAAGAGATGCATCAGAAGCCAAAAGTCAAAGCAGAATTTTAAAAAATCCTCAAACAAACCACAAATATGTGCATTCATGCATGCCTGTCTTAGTATAAGCATTCCACAAACATCACAGTGTAGTGGTTAACACATTTTCTATGTATTCAGGAAATCTCAGGTTCAAATTTCAGCCAGAAAGGTTTTCAACCCTCCAGGCAGATGCCATGGTCAAATCTTGGCCACAACACCAACTATCTTATCAGAGGCTTCTCATGGTTTTTGTAAGTCCCTCCAGGCATATCCTGATACAACGCCTCAGATCAGAACATTACTGCTCCCTTTCAAATCCTTTCTTCTTTGTCATTTGATATTACACAGTCTGTTCAACCGATAATTTACTTAAATAAATAAATAAACGCATAAATAAAAGAGTGCTTTTCATTGCAATATAAAATGCTATAGTCAAGGTAAAAGTGATGTTTTCCCTTTGCACAACATGAAGCCATATGGGGGGGAGTGAAGATATACCTTTTCGGAGTATTTACATCGGTACTAGGCCGCTGTGAGTGGTTAACTGGACATCCTAGCCGCTTCACGCCAAGGCAAAGCGCCCCCAGTGCCTAGGTGACCACTGAATAGGAGACTGTGTTGGACCCAGAGCCAGTCTGGTCGATTTGCAGAAAATAGCCTATCTCGGTCTTGCTGGGACTCAAAACCATATTCTTCGGTCGTCCAGCTCGTACCCTAGTCCCTACACCAACTACGTTATCTCAGATCCCGGAATTCCCGAGTGTGCTAACATAATCGCTTTTAAACCTGTCATATCTTCCATAGGATCGAAAACTTCCAAGTGCATAATTATCAGGAGCAGAAAATCTCCTCATAGACTTCTTCACTCACTATGCAGGCAATACGGTCTCTTCCCTTTTCCTCAATACACTAACCTCTTACACAATCCTAACCTCAACTTCAAAGTTACACATGCTGTAAAGTAAGTTACCAGTAGCTCTGGATCTTGCTTCCATTCAGAATACACTAAAAGCTCATACAGTATGCAATCATCGGAAGTTTCTTCGGAGTTACTCAGCATAATTCAAATGTGACTATTCTTGCCCATTCATACGAAACAACACTTCGCTCCCTTCGATATTACCCAAACGTCGACCAGCACCCAATGAACTAATGAACCACAGATCATATTAATGAACCATGCATCATAGTATAATGAACGGATAGTGACTTTTAATCTGTGGCTTAAACTACGTCATTTTGTATTCCGTGATATAACAACGACCAATCGCGAAAAACAGTGCCAGCGTTTGGTTAGAGCATCCCGCCTAAAACTGGGATAATGTGCATGGGCACCAACAAAGTGACACCAATACACACAAAATGGCGCAAGAAGTAGCAGAAGGCATAGAAGACGCTCTCAACTTAATTGTGAGTACGACGGAAAGAAGCGGCAATATGAAGAAGGAATTGAAGCAGACCATGTTTGAAACTGTACGTACACTCAGGAACATATCTGTAAAGCTGAAAAACATTAGTGATGTGAGGTTCTCCAAAATCAGTGAATTAGAAGAGCAAGTTACTAAAACGAAAGCAGAGTTACAAGCACAGATCATATATGACAAGGGTGTATAGACAAGACTGTGAAGGTACATGGGGCGCCATCTGTTATCTTAAGTCAGGAACTAACCGGGCTGAAGGCGAGGGGCATGGCTCCACCTGGTGGCAGGGACAGAGAGCTCTATTCGGAGGCCGTGGCAAACGAGGAAGTCGCGAACAAATTCAAACTGACAGTTAAATCTAAAGAAAACCAACCGCCGGAAACTATCAAGGGGCTCTTAAAATCCAAAATAAATCCCACAGAAATTAAAGTAGGAATCAGTACATTTAAATCACTAAAAAACGGGCGGATTTTAGTTGGAACAAATAGTAAAGAAGAAAGAGAGGCACTAGAGAAAGTCATTAATGCAAAATGCGAAGGAAACCTTGAAGCAAAAATTTGCAAGCTGAGGAACCCAAGATTAGTTATCCTTAATATCTCTGAGGAAACCTCCACTGGAAACATAGAGGACACACTGATTGCACAAAATCCAGACATAAACTTGAAAAAAGGAGACATAAAAGCCAAATTCAGTTATGAAACACGGTAACACAGTAGGAACCTGGTAATGGGGGTGGGCGCCCAGACTAGGAAACTGTTGCTGCATGCGAAGGTAAAACTCGGGTGGCAAATCTGCAAAATTGAGGACTATGTAGTTGCAAACAGGTGTTATAAATGCTTTAGATTCAATCACAGAGCTCGTGATTGTAGAGGAGAGGAAACCTGCCCCCCTTGCGCAGGAAGCCACAAGTTAAAGGATGTAAGGCAAACCCTATGGAATTCAAATGCATTATCTGCTTAATTTACAACAAATACGACCAGAATAAATCAATCTGTGTTGATCACACTGCTTTGGACAAGAACTGCCCTAGTTTGCATGCAATTCTGGAGAAGTACAGGAAAAACACCGATTACTAAAATGGGGGCCAATTACAACACTAAGACGTTGCACTGCAATAGAATGTACAGTATGCAATCCAAGACTAAATGCCTACAAATCAATCTCCAGCACTCCCGGGTTGCAATGGACAACCTAATGAAAATAACTGAGGAAGACAAGACGGACATAATTTGTATCCAAGAATCCTATGCCATACATAACAAAATTGTTGGTATACCAAAAAAACACAAAATCTTCGTATCTGGAGAAGGAAGACACCGGGCAGCCATAGTAGTCACCAACAAATAAATAGGTACCTTACTAATAAAACACCTCTCAGACGAAGATACAGTGGTACTAGAAGTAGTAAATAACAAAGTCAAAATTATTTTAGGCAGTATGTACTTTGACTTAAACCAGCAAATAGAAAACGACTTGAATAAAATTGAAGCAATAATACAACATGCCAAAGGAGCCGGCGTTCTCTTAACAATGGACAGCAACTCAAGGTCAACATCGTGGCACGACTCACTGACTAATGCAAGAGGCAGACTCCTTGAGGAATTCCTCATAAGTAAACAACTGCACATAATGAATGAGGAAAGCACCTTTACCACTTTTCGAGGTAGTCGAGGCTCCAGCAATATCGATCTAACTGTTATCAGCAACCAGTTACTCAGAGCAGTTGAAGAGTGGGAAATCAGCGAGCAAGAAAGCTGTTCGGACCACAGTATCATTAAATTTGCAACAGGGCAAGGCAAAGGTCACAGGATTAAACTAGACAGCCAAGAAGTGAGGTATATAGTGAAAAGGGAGTACGTAGACATATTCCAAGGAAATCTGCTTCAATTACTAGAAGAGAAGCTCAGCATGACAAATAAAGAAGGAGGGACAGAAGATCTGGATGGTATACTGAGCAAAAGGGCACATGAAAAACCCGATATCGAAGAATCAATTGAAGAATTTCATGAAATGCTGAAGACGGCCTGCGACAAATCATTCAGAAAAAATGGTCCTCAAAAAAAGTATTAGCATATAAATCAGTTCCCTGGTGGACAGAGGAACTGACCGTAATGAGAAAAAGGACAAACGCAGTAGGAAGGAGATACCAAAGAACGAGAAACAATGATGAACTGAGGAAACAGCGCAAAGCAAGTTATATAGAAGGGAAAGCAAGGTATGAAGCAACCATTAAAAAGGAAAAAATAAATTAATGGAAGGAGTATTGCAACCTGACATCTTCCAACCCATGGAATGAAGTTTATAAACTAGCGGCAGGGAAGAAAAATAACCCACAAATAATGTCTCTGTGAAAGCCTGATGGAACCCTAACTGAAGACATGAATGAAACCTTACAGCTCATGCTGGAACACTTCACACCAGAGGACAAAGAAGAAGACGACACTGACTGCCACAAACTAGCCAGAGCACAAGCTCGAGAACCTGCAGACACGGCTGAGGACAAAGACTTTACAATTGAAGAAACCAGGAATGCAGTCGCAAGCATGGATAAAAAGAAAGCACCGGGTGAAGACGGGATAACTGGAGAAATTTACAAAAGTACCTTCGAGATCTTTCCCAGATATATAATGGCATTGTACAACAGCCGTCTGAGAAGAGGAGTCTTCCCTAAGAGATGGAAGACAGCAAAACTGGTCCCTATTGCAAACCCAGGAAAAGAAAACAGCGATGAAGTATCTAAATTCTGCTCCATAAGTCTTCTAAACATACATGGGAAAGTACTGGAGAAATTGCTAATAAATAGAATCAGTCACCATGTTTTCTCCCGCGGCCTAATGAACAACAACCAGTATGGCTTCACGCCACAAAGGAGTACCACAGACACAGCAATGGCTGTGAAGGGCTTTGTAGAGGAAGGTCTGGCTGCAGGAGAAATTCTAGTGCTAGTAAGCCTCGACGTTATAGGTGCCTTCGATGTGGCCTGGTGGCCCAGCATTTTAAATGGGCTGAAAGCTTATAACTGTCCCAAAAATTTATATAAATTAACCATGAGCTACTTCAACCAACGATCCGCAGTTTTATCATCGAACAGTGTCAGAATACAGAGAAAAGTCAGTAGAGGGTTTCCAATGGGATCCTGTTGTGGGCCAGGGTACTTGAACATACAGTACAATTCCCTACTGAACACTCAATTCACGAAACGTACAAAAGCCGTGGCATTTGCTGATGACTTAATATTAGCTATCAGATGCGAAACCATAAGGGCAGCAGAAAATATATCAAATCTAGAAATGAGCAAAATATCAGCATGGTCGAAGAACAATAAAATCAACTTCAATGAAGAGAAATCTAAAGTCATGCTAATATTGAGGAGGAAGCGAAAAGAAAATAAAGAAATTAACATATATTTAAACAACAAACCTTTGTAACAAGTAACAACAATGAAGTATCTAGGAATAATAATTGACAAATTGAAATTCAGCGCACACATAAGCTACACAGCCGAAAGAAGTGCCGAACTAATTCACAGCCTATCCAAATCAGCAAAACTAACATGGGGACTCAAACACGAAGTGCTGCAGACTATATACAAAGGAGTGATATTACCTCTCCTACTCTATGGGACCCCAGTGTGGATAGATGCAATGAAGTTTGAGTATAACAGATTAAAATACATTAGAGTACAAAGGCTCATGAACTTAAAAATAACCAAAGCATTTCGCACAACATCAAGTGAAGCACTGTGCGTTTTAGCTGGAATGACCCCTATTATTACTAGAACGGAACAAGAGGTTAAACAGTACACTCTTAGAAAAGGGAAAGAGGACCATACACAATTCATTGACCAAGAAGTGGAACTAAAAAATTGGCCACACCCTGCAGACATGGCCACAATTATCGAAGCGAAGGATTACAAGGACCAAACTATCACAGTATACACTGACGGGAGCAAGAGCGAGAATAGGGTTGGATCTGGAGTGGCAATTTTCATTGGAAAGGAACTTGTCACTCAACTAAAATACAAACTGGACAACAGATGCTCCAATAACCAAGCGGTGTAACTAGCGATCGCCAAGGCTCTATAAGCAATTGAAACGATAAACATAAAGGAAAACAGCCCACGCACAGCAGCTATCCTCACAGACAGCAGAATTACCTTGGACCCTATAAAAAACGTCAAAAACCACAGTTACCTCATCGAAGAAATCAGGAAGAGATCCAGCTGGACAGTTGCTTTCTCATGGGTCAAGGCCCACACAGGGATACACGGGAATGAGCTGGCCGATCAGCTGGCAAAAGCTGCGGCACGGACCAGAGACAAGACACCCTCCTACAACAGAATACCACTGAGTACATTGTCCAGTGAGTTAGAAGAGGAAACGAAACAACAATGGCAAAAAAACTGAGAAGAAACTAAAAAGACAGTTCTAACAAAACAATTCTTTCCAAACATAACAGACAGGCTTAAACTGAAAATAAATGTAACCTCAAACTTCACTACAACGGTGACAGGACACAGGAAAACCAGAGCTTACCTACACCGATTCAAGCTACTGGAAAGTGCATCATGTCCTTCTGATAAGGGAGATCAGACGACAGATCATTTGCTATACCATTGCACTTTACTTCAAAATCAAAGGGAAATACTTAAGAAGTAGCCACTACATCCTTTAATGTGTCCCTTGTATGCCTGCTTGGTAAGATGCGGATGACCACACCTTGCCGTGCCTCCACATGCTACCATCTGCAATGTTTTGATACCTATGTATATCTGCAGATGAATGAACAAAAGCCAGCATGGATGTGCCCAATATGTGACAAGCCAGCATTGTATGAGAACCTTTTCATAGATGGGTAAGTGCTAATTACAGGCTTATATCCTGTGTAAACTCCATTTTATTTAGCTTCACAAAACACTAGTTTATTTTAGTACAGATTGTCACCTTGACATGTATGCTGCATGTTTTGACCTGTTCTAAGGCCATCCTCAGACATGTCAATACAAAAACGTTACAAGGAAGATATAATAAGAATCTTAGGGGTTCCTTGTTTACAGTCAGTAATTTTGATAATGTTAAAAACATAAAATATAAAACCTAAATAATTTTGAAAATGTATGTGTAAAGACTTCTAACACATTCACTGCCGTAGTCGACCTTAGTCGATGTAATAATTCATGCTTAAGATTGCCAGCATCGTCCTTAGTCGATCTAATTTTTTCAATCGCGCTCTTTCAGCTTAAATTAGCTGACCTGTCATTATAGGTGGGAAACTTATACAGCAACTTCAGTATATCTAGCTGACATTATCTTTATCCCTTTTATAGTTGATTATGCTTACATTGCGATATAATGAACCCGTGTTTATCCTTACGCTCAGAGTGAGAGTTGGCTGTCTCTGGTTGCAGTCTATAAAGAATCTTTTTACGTGAAGTCGTGTATGTGTGATAGTTTATACTTCTCAGTGCAACATGGCATCTAGGAAAAGAAAAACAATTGGATTTAGAACTGAAAAAAAGAATTAGCTGATGCAGTGAATGAAATTGTAAATGACAGTGATTCAGATACAGATAATATTCCCGAATTTTCAAGTAGCGAAGAGAGTGAATCTGAAAATGCAAATGAGAGTGATAATGAGAGTAACATTTCAATTTCAACTACAGGGTTTTATAAAAATGATCGTGAACCAAGAAAACCACCCTTCATAGGCAATCCAGGCATGCAATTTGCAGTTGAAAATGAAGCAGATGTGATGAGTTATTTTGACCATTATATTCCTCCTGAACTCATTGAAATAGTAGTTGACCAGACAAATTTATATGCACAACAGATCGCAAAAATGCCTCGCCCCATTACAAAACATGCAGGTAGTGAAGAATGGAAACCAGTAACAGTAATCGAAATGAAAAAATTCCTTCGTTTGATTTTTGTAACTGGTATAGTCCGAAAACCAAAATTAGAATTGTACTGGTCAACGAGAGGAATTTTTCAGACTCCAATATTTCAACAAACAATGTCTAGGAACAGATTTCAACTTATCCAAAGGTACCTTCACTTCATTGACAATAATGCAGCAGGAACAAACGAAGATCGTTTGTACCGTCATCATACGAGTCACAAGGCTTGAGTGGAACACCTACACCTACTCCAACAAAACGTGCCCCAAAAAATGACGCCCCTGGCAAGCTTGATGGAAAACTAAAGAATCACAAACTGGTTCATATTCCACCCACAAAAAATGATAAAACGCCAACACAAAAATTTTGAGTGTGTGTGCGAAAAAATATCAAGAAAGAAACTAGATTTCTCTGTGCTCAGTGTGGTGTTCCTCTGCATCCAGAAGGCTGCTACATACGATATCACATGCTGAAACATTACTGAAGGTATGTTCTAAATTTCAAGTCTTTATCTCATATAGCTTGGTGTAATTATTTTTTTACTGAAATCATGAAAGAAGGGGTTGTGGACCCTTTAAATGGCTGGCATTTTAACGACCCTGGGTATTTAAATAGCTGACAGCGAATGTGTTAAATAACGACATATTAACATACTAGTACAGTTAACTCTCTCTTCTCCAAGATGTCCAGACCAGCTCTGAGATCCACCCAGCCTCCTATCCAATGGGTACTGGCGTTCTTTCCTGGAGAAAAGTGGCTGGGAAATAAAGTTGACCATGCACCTCCATCTAGTGTCAAGGTCAAGAATGAGTACAACTATATCACTCCTACCCTGCATGCCTTCACAGGATGGACAGGGAAAAACTTACCTACTTTTCTGGCTGGTTATGAATGCAGCTCATCATGAAAACATTTAATTGTAAGAAAAAATATGATACCCCAAAATTCAACCACCTTTTCAAGGAACATATCCCAGTTGAAGCTACGGGTGTGTCTGTAAAGAAATTTAAAGTGTCACAAGACTCATGACATACTGTCCAACTTGTGAATACTGCACTGCCTGACTATAGGGACAAGTTTTTTTCTGCAATTGGCCACAGGAAAATGGGGGTTGCCTTGTGAGTGAGGCTTTATATTTCCCAGTAATATGTTGGGATCACATCACTTCCTATTAGATAGTAGTTAAAAAGACATGCTATGGCATTGTTCTTCTCACAGTGTTCCAGTAAAAAGTTTTAGTATTTGCTGCAATGTCATACACATCTTTTCCTAATTCATAGTGTGACTTTGTGTTTCTTCATCAGTTTGAGTTCATACAATATTACAAACCCCAGAAATTAGTGTTCCAAATCAACATCAGATTCATCAAGAAATATGAAGAAGTTATGATTTCAAATTACAGTTGACACTGATATGCAAAGCAGAAAAAATAAACAACTCTGCTGCTATAAGAAAGTTTGATGTAACCAAAAATATGAGATAAAGGTGACAGCAGAAAAGTGATTTGTTAAAGATCAATAGTCTATGAAGAGCATTCCAAAGGCCAAAGCAGGGAAGATGCAATGAAATTGACGTAGAAATTGTAAAATATCTCACCAACATGAGGCAGGAGGAGATTCCCATTACAAGGGAGTTGATTAAAATAAAACAAAGGAAAACTGCTCAGAATTTAGGCATAAGCAAGTTCAGGACAAGCATGGGTTGGTGTATAGTAATGTTCCAGAATGGAGGAATATCTGCTTCTATGAGACTATTATGGTTCATGTTACATTTTCTAAATTTTATAAGGTCTTTTCTAAAAATCCCAATGGGAAACAGAAAACTGCCTTACATTTGGAGCTACCTTATAATCAGGCTTACATAGCACTTAATATAAGGTGAAATTATTCTTAGCTTGTGAAGCCTTACACATCTTACTGAACACTTACATAGATATTTATATATTCATTGTATTGTCATCTGTATGTACTATCACAGCCTTTGAGTAATTATTAAATACAATATCTCTTTGGAAGATTAATTATGTATGATCTTACAATAGGCACTTTGTAGATTAAATATGTGGACAGAAGTTTATAAACAGACAGTAACAAATTAAATTCTGCTGCCATCTTTGTCAGACATAAGAGGAAGGCAAGGCCCAGAAAATAATACCCTATAGTTGGACCTTTGCCTGTTCCATTTCTTGTGTCTGTGTGCTACCTTCTTTGTCTGCTTTGGTGACGATTCCTTTCAGCACAGATGTGTCGGAAAGTGGTGAGCTTAAATCTGTTAAGTTTTTACCACACTCAGGACACCCTTTTACAGAATCTCTGAAACCGAAAAGCACAATGCTGTTGAATGTTAACCCCTTAGCTGCAGTGACCTAAAGTAATTGCTTTCATCCCAGTGGTTCTCCTTTGTCATGATCAAATAGAGCTGATCCAAATTCTGCAATACCGCATTTACTAAGACACGTTTCTAAACTCATCCATAAGCTTCTGCCATCTTTCAGAAACAGTCTAAATTATGCTACCTCGCAAATCATCACAGCATATTACAGAAATAAGCAACTGCATTCAGCAGCTTCTTTTACTGACCAATTTCGTGCATCATGACCTTCATGATCAGTCACTAGAGGAATGTTCTAAAATCCTCCAAATTATGATAGAGCTTCATTTTGAAAACATTAATCATTATAACAAAATTGGTCTATATTTTCACCTTAAAATTTCAGACAGCTTCTCCTTCTTCATTACTTATGCAGCAAGCAATGTTCTTGCTTTGTTCAGTTTCAACTCTTTCTCCTTTAGTTGACACCTTAAGTGATATATTGTCTGTTCCAGTGCTTCAAATATTGCCTGTGGGGAACAAAAAATACATAATTCAGGACAATTTATGCATGAGCGGTTCCTAGTTGCTGGGTTAATATACATAAAATTTGGAGGTTACATGCTAAGTATTATCTACTCAATTTTGTCAGTCAAGGACAACCATGAATGAGTATGTAGCCTGCACAAATATATACAAAATTTTGGTTGAAAAACCTTCAGTTTACTTCAGGAAGTACTAAAATCTCTCATAAGATCCAGGCAGAGATGGGAATATAATATTAGAATGGACTGTAAAGAGAGAGGACTGAATGGTGTGGACTGGTTTCATATGGCTCAGGATAGGGTCAAGATGGCAAGGCTCTTGTGAATATGATAATGAAGTTTCATGAAAATCTGCCCACTGGTTAGAAGTTGGG
>Ga0268261_10002044_pt1 | contig 14342 bp, 5 predicted proteins | sample TergutNc150P1_FD_190353 | JGI IMG/M metagenome (GOLD analysis project Ga0268261, IMG submission 190353) | Nasutitermes corniger P1 segment gut microbial community from laboratory colony in Florida, USA - Nc150 P1 (SPAdes) (version 2) | ecosystem: Host-associated > Arthropoda: Insects > Digestive... | reverse complement strand
AGGTCTCTGCGACGAGCTGATCACTCGTCCAGAGGAGTCCTACCGACTGTGCTGCGTCGTTGTGTGTGATCTAGAAACATCAAGAATAGGTGCTCCATATATATGTGACATTAGTAGCCTAATGGTTTATGATTTAACCCTTATCCTGCTAACGTGGAGAAAAAGGTGAGCTAATAATGCCAACAAATAGCAGATGGGATTTAATTCGGGCTTTAAAGGGTTAAATGTCAATGGTAAACATTTGGAGGTGTGATATATACCATCTGCTACCCATGTGCGATCTATAACATCAAAGTCTGAATAAAGTTCTTGGTATCAGGGAGTCTGTTACCTTATATTCTGCAATTATTGTTTACACTATACATAAAAATAAAAGTTAATATTGTTACTGAAACTAATAAGCATCCACAAATCTGAATCAATTTACTTCACAGGAATAACAGGACTGGCACAGACAAGGGTTATATATGGAGGACTTTTTGCACCACTGAGTGTTATAGTTTAAATAATATAATTCACGGCATAAATTTTGCAGTTTGATTTACTTTTTCCTTTTGTTCCTTATTTTTCTTACCTTCCCTTTGCGTAGGGGGGACGGTGGACATCGGTTGGGGAATGGCCTGCGGGAACTGGCCGTAAACCGCAGCAGCGGGGTACGCTGCCAGAAGAGAAGGGAGAACACACCAAAATAATAATCGTTGTTATAATGTCCTCCATTTATTTGCCAATGGGAAGTTAGAAGGGCACAGAATTGGTCAGGAGGAGGTTTGTATGACCTGAGATTCACAGTTTTAAAAGGTTATGTTAAATCAATTAAAAGCCCAGTGGCAACAATATGTACCACCTGCTACAACATTTGGAAACTTTATGTTGTGCTGCATAGTGCATTTATGTATTTTGTAAGATTCTCACAACAAACACCGATTTTTTTTCTAAACAGAATTAACCAGGTAGTGTTTCTAATACATATGGTCTTTATTCTTTTTGAGTTAAAAATGAGATTATATATATATAAAATTCAAATTAATTTCAATCTTCAAAGGGTTAATTATATTCTGAATTCAGTTTTTGTTAAAATTTTTAGTTAAAATAATATTCATTATTTTAAAACCTTAAGAGGTAGAATATTTACACTAATAAATATCAACACTGACTTTTGCAAATTATTTATGTATTATTTATTTTGATCCAAATTTTGTGAAAAAAGTATAAAAACCCTTACAAAAGCTACAATAATGAACTCCATATGTTGTCTCTGCGGATTGTTTGTGAGCACAACGTAATTAGACATTGCTTATTGTAATACACAGTTTAGCAAATGTGGATGAACAGGATTTGGCTCCCTTTCTGGATCTGGTCACTGACTGTATAAGACCTTTAATATAAAGTCTATGACAGGAGAGGTTCTTGAAAAAAAAATATATCAAATAATATTTCAAGCACAGGGTTACAGACTTCACACTCGTTAGTCCTTAAATTTCACTGTATCCTATTTGACTTTAGCTTTTAGCACTATTAAAGTAGCCAAAAAAATATATATGTACATTGCAGAAGATGTTTTTATGAAACATATCAACAGGACATAATGAAATTAATGTACACATTCCTGTAATAGACCACTAATGCATACAAATATTTTCAGACCAATCAACTGCTCTATGTCTCCTCTTTAAATTCAGTCTCATATTATTTTGTTGGAGTTCAGCCCTGCAGTAATGACACATTTTTATTTCCGATGTAATTGCAAATTATCTCGATGGAAATAGTATATTGCAATATGCAGTATTTTTGTACAGCATGACACTAATGAAATTATTAAACTGTAGTTTCAATTTGAAACTGAATTTAAATTATGATTTATGCAATATTTACTTTTCCACACTCACATTGTACCGTTCACAACTTTGTCCTGTTTTTAGCCTGCCTACTGTACAGGGACACAGGCTGATTGTAACATCACGTCATCACGTCCATGTATGCCTCCCCTAAGAACTTCTGGACCAGTTGACAGATGCTTATTAAATATGCCACAAGAATCATGTCACTAGGCCACCCTACATTTGCAATTTTCAGTTTTCTACCATCAACAGTGAAGTTGTGGTGAGAGATTATCTGAGGCAAATTTAATGCAGTCAGAACTTGTACTAGTTAGCCTGACCACACATATCAAAGCATCTGTACCAATACTGGAAGGAAAGTAGTCATCATAAGTTGTTCCCAATAATATGTTTTAGTAACATGTGAGTCCTGCAATATTTGTCACAGAATTCACATATTTCAATGACTGGCACCGTCATCTGCTCTCTTACTAAATTGTGACATGTTTCCTATCAATCTCCATTAGAAATTTCATTGCTTGATTGAGAGATCAGACTAGGACTGGGGAATGAATGGCATCTTGGGTTTATGTCTTCTGATGTTACTCAAGTACTTTCTGTTTATATGAAGGAAAGTTATAATATGTTTTGGAAAAGTTATTCTTTTTTTTTTAATTAAAACAAATTTCATGATGTGTTCATGTTCTCACAATCATGGTTATCAGCCAGGTGTTATTGTTTCAAAACACAATTCAGCAGAAGAAGCAAAGCAAAGGAAAAATTTTAACAATTTGAAGCAATGTACATGTATGCAAATTGAAGAAACATAACCATGCAAAGAGAAGCAAGCATGAAAGAGAGTACATTCATCTTTCCAGCACAAAATAACAATGGTCCAGTTTATTTGTGTATGTATATTGACATTTTAATGACTTATTATTGGAAAATATATACAAAAAAAGTGCATCTTTTATGTAAAAGTATATACATGTTGCATTCCAGTCTTCTTGCTTATGCTGTGCAATGTACATACACAATAAAATTAAGCCTCAAAGAAAACATTAAAGCTCTAATTATTTTTAAGATTTTCTGCCTGGTATTCATTTATCAGATTACCAGAGTTTAACCCTCAACCCGCTAATGTGGAAAATATGGTGAGCTTCTAATAATGCCAGCAGATGGCAGATGGGATTTAACCCGGCATTTAAAGGGTTAAAAGTATTTAAAACAAATAATATTCAAGTCTCAAGAATTTAATTTAAAAAGTAAAAAAAAAAAGTGACATAGAATTATACAATAATGAAACCAGGCAGGCTCTAAGAGGGAAATTTTCTAACACACAAACACAAGACCACAGCTAAGAGACAGATAGACAGGTAACTAACGAACAAACAGACAAACAAACAAACAATCATACATACACACATATGCACAGATCGACCTAGTAAAAAGCATCTCTCACTTGAAATTCATTGTAAAGTTACAATGAAAGTATGCAATATATTCATCACTAATATTTATTAAACCATTGTGACTAATATAATAAGCTTTGTTTCAAAACCATTATTTTAAATAAACTGTGTTCTTGTAAAACCTTTTATTCTCAGTCTCCCAAGGGCAAATTCAGTATGTAATAATCGTGTAATATTGTACTGAAATAAATTAATTGTTTCTGGTCTCTAATCTTACCTTTCCAAATGGTCATATTTACATCTGCGGTGAGTGAAACTACACATATATGATTCCCTCAACAGCAAGTACATAAATGTGAATACTGTTTTAAAATGTATGCCAAAGAAAGGGCTTACATTGACAAAAGCTACCATCTTGTTCTTTATGATGATTTCACTTTTTCAGAAAAGATCTGTGATACATGTACATATGTTTTACAAAAAAGGGATTACTGATGTTTTAAGTACCTCAAAACACTGTTAATTACAACTTATCCAAGAAAATATATTAATTAATGCCTTAACATCTGTGTTAATATTGCTGAATTACAAAATGTCTATGTAAAATGAATGATCAGTCTGTAGGAATGAAAACTGCTGATTTTACTTTCGCAAGTGTTTAAGTAATAAGGCTGCACCAACATATTAATTTAAAAAGTAATACATACACATAAATATCGTATGTGATGCACACTGTAATTGTTTTTAACTTGATCTCTATTTCTGTCCAGGTACACAGGTGGGCAGCTTTTGTTTTGAATCAATAACCCCTGCAGATAAAATATTTTAGAAGATACTTTATTTCCCCAATTGTCACTGGTTGCCTTACGCAGGATATCTTGTGTAGTGTCTTATACTCATTAGATAGAACAGCATAACACACACATCTACCCTTTTCTCCCTGCAAGTCAAGACTACAAATCAAGGATGCTGATTCAAGGAATAATGCTTTTGAAGGTGCTTGGTTTGAGTTTCGGCCAGGACTCAAACCACATGGGTGATCATGGTTTTGTTCATTCCAACCAGGCAAATGCTGTGATAGGACCTTATATTAGACCACAAATCTTCCTTCCACACCCTTCCCAATTCACTTGTCACTCTTACTCAATTATTCAGCAGTATTGAGTCACTTAAAATGAATTAATTAAATATTTGTGATTTATGTGCTGGCTTAACTGCACAATGGCAAATGATAATGATGATGATGCGTCACTGATCCTTGAATAATTAATTTACAATTCTCCGATTAATGTCTTTTCCCACTCATCACGGTACTGAACCTAACAGGTAAGACACTTCATATGAAATATACAAAGTCCTTCTGATTCTTACTTGAAGTTTTACAATATATATAGAGCTACAGTAAACCAGGGAGGACTGGAATGGTGCTCTTGTGCGTTTTTGAGTGCTGGGCTGCCAATCTGGCATTTCTTTTAACAATAATGTAATATACAAGTGAGGGTGGTCAGCTTCCCTTTCCCAGATATAAGATGTGGATGATAAAGTTCTATAAATGTCAGATACTGGAGCCATTTTTTCTCATATTAATACTTGCTCAATTTGGACATAAGTGCAGTCACAAAATTCTGCTAAAATATTTTGATTTATTATTAATTACTGATGGAGCAACCTCTTCAACCACAAAACAGTTTCTGTGAATGGTCAAATTAGCAGTAACACGACAATGAGCAATCTAGGGAATATGCAGTATTTATTTGTTCAGTAATTTGATGTTCACGTCAGTAACACAGGACTTTAAAATTGATGAACTTAAAATTGTAAATTTTTTAGTTGCAGTGAGTGAGAGAGATATCATATCATATCATATCATATCATATCATATCATATCATATCATATCATATCATATCATATCATATCATATCATATCATATATCATATCATATAATTTATTTTCATTCTGTGGATCTGTACAGGATTACAAAATCCATATGAATGTGGAAATAGTCATATTTGCTTAAGAAGTCAAGAAGTGAAGTCAATATAAAAGGGTACAACAAGATATAACAAGGTAGAGGCAGATGTTTTTTTATTAACATTTAAGAATATGAAATATTTAAAAAGATAGGCCCGTATATCATGTGTAGATTTTCTAATCTACACTGCTCACATTTGCTGCAAGGTTTACGGCTGCAAAATTATGTTGGTGTTGAAAATCTCAACTGGTGCACAGTGCTTTGCAACTGGCGGTATGCAGTACTAGCACTTTCTTGTCTTTAAGCTACAAAATAGGCTTGAAGTAATCTATTTTTCTTTATAAGTATTACCACAATTTCTGCCAGTAGAAAGGTCCTGCTAGTACACAAAACAACAATTAATTTACTGGACACCACTATGCAAAATCTTCTATTTGGTTTAATATCTGATCATTTTACTGAAGAGGTCATACAAACAGAACAATGTTTTTTACATTGCACGGAAGTTTTGTTTCCATAATTTTTGCGGTGAAAACTTTTTGTATTGCATATGAAGTTTTAAGAAATTTTCACCAAGTTAAGAAAACTATTTCTTTACATTTATTGTGATTTCAGCTACAGAAATACAACTATCAAGTAACATATTATGGGAAAAAAAAGCGATACAATGTCACATCAATCAAATATTATTAAGAATGAATTTGGCATGCTATGCAATCAAGGTTATTACACCTCTCATGTCAGAAGATACTTTAAAAATTATTTATTATTCATATGTACATTGGATAATAATATACAGTATAATTTTCTGGGGAAATTCACCACATAATACTGACATCTTTAAGATCCAAAAACGGATAATTCAGATTATGACAAAATCAAGGAGTAGGGATTCCTGCAGACAGTTATTTAAATGCCTGGAAATTCTTCCCTACAGGCCAAATATATATTTTCTGTACTATTATTTGTGGTAAAGAATAAAGATTTATAATCAACCAGCCAAGAAATCCATAACATTAACACAAGATCTAACATAAACTTACATCTTCCAGTGTGTAACTTGACTCTATTCCAAAAGGGAGCTTATTTCTCATGCATTAAGTTATTTAACCACCTACCACCTAGAATAAAAAGTCTCTCAAATGAGATAAAATTATTTAAACCTGCCTTAAAAAGGTTTCTTAACACACACACTCATTTTATTCAGTTGATGAGTATCTTGAACATAGTTACAATTAAGAATCACTATTTCTGAATAATAGACAAATGAATTGAATTTATAATTGTATAGAACATAATTACGTGGGCCGGGTAGCTCAGTCGGTATAGCAACTGGTTATGGGCTGGACGGTCCAGGGATCGAATCCCGTTGGAGGCGAGATTTTCCTCACCTGTGCAGACCGGCCCTGGGGGCCACCCATCCTCCTGTACAATGGGTACCGTGTCTTTCCCGGGGGTAAAGAGTGGCCGGGGCATGACGCGTGACCCCCTTCTAGTGCCGTGGTCATGAATGGGTAGAGCTATACCTCTACTCCCACTATGGGCCATGCAGCCTGTACAGAGCCTCAGTGCCTCTACAAGGGTGCACTTTTTTATAGAACATAATTACGTGTTGTATACCTGAAATACTCGTACATTTGATACAAACTATTGCCAAGCAGTGACAAGAATAATTATTATATTATATTTTTAATGTGCTATAATGAGTTGTTTTGTGCTAGATATACTTACAAATATGAAAATTTCTCTATCCTAACGGTTATTGTAACCTAATATGTATCTATGGAATGTGAAAATAAATAAACATAATTATGCCAATGACCAGCTAACTGCTCCTAATTTAGTTAATATTTTTTTGCATGTAACAAGACTTAACAATTTAGCAGCTTCGATGATGAATAGGTTTAGAATAATGAATAATTCTGAAATCATGAACTTACTTTTTTGTAAATAAGTAATTTATGGACTCATTCAAGTGTTTTTTTCTCTTTTAAGTACACAAATACTTTATTTTCACACGATATTATTACATAAGCCACATTTCTTGCATAAAATTGAACTACAATGAAATTCATGTGAGATACTTCTCAATCCCTCAAACGTTCAACCAAACAAATTAAGAGGTTTAACTTTTATATTTGCATATACATCTGTTTCTACAAACTTAATGTTTGTTGATAATAGTAAAAATATTTTATAATCAACTATCCATTGTGTAATCAGGTTACATAACATGTGATAATTATGGAAAGTAGTATTATTCCCGGTTGACTTATGTCATCACTTTTATTTATTCATATAAGAAACCTCTGGTTTTATACCTATAATAAAATTTCCATAAAACAAACCAAATGGATACTATAATTTAAAACAACCAATGCACACAACTGTATTAGATTTACAATAATACTATAAAAGCCACTAACTCCTACATGTTTCAGGTACTGTGAACACCTTCAACATATCAACAAACTTCTCCAACTTACGATGCAAAATTCTCTCTACTATACATATTCTGCACTGCAGAATTTCCAGCACTTCACCTTTATGCAAGAGACCCATATACCAAGCAGATGTTTTGTACAATCACTGTCCTCCCTGATGATGGGCCAATAAGGCCTGAAACATGTAAGAGTTAGTAGCTATTATAATATTATTGTAAATCTAATACATTTGTGTGCATTTATTAGTTTATATTTCAGTAATTGAACTGTGATGCATGAAATAGAAAAAGTGAAATAAACCACAAGATCTGTGTATGATTGAGTCTGTTTCCACTCCCAACCACAGTCAGTGCTGCATGGACAATTTTAGAAAACTTGCCTCAATTTTTCCATATTGAATGACTCGCATGCAGCAGCAGCAGCAAAATTTGAAAAGAGCATAAAAGAAAAACTAAGGAATGGATCCTGATAAAAAAAAAAACAAACTGGACGTTCACTTTATATATTTGTATGCTTGTTACTAGTGTTCGAGCTGCTCCATAGATAATTGTAAGTCACTGTTCTACTGTACTGTGCCATGTCACTTATTTCACATCACTATGGCGCACAATTACACTGATATACAAGGAATATACTTGTTCAAACTAATGATGGTATTTTATTTTAAAAATTCCCCAATATTTAAGTCAATGTACAAATTTGTCAGAAAGTTTAATATTGACAATCAGCCACCATAAAGAATTCGGAAGGAAAACAATCTACATGAAGTTTTCCTTTAAATAATCACAATGACAGAATCACTAATTAAAATTTCTTCTATTTTTTAGATCCTTGGGAATAAGGCTATTTCCTTAGCATGTAATTTCCCTTTCTTATCTCCTCATACAATTCATTAACACCTTCTGGCTAATACATCACAGTAATATAAATCTCCAAATTCATGTGCCCTGGGAAACTTATACATTCTTAAAAGTTAATTGTGCAATACTATGTCTGCTTAAAGAATTAGTTTTGGGGTTTAATCTTTGGGTGTAGGTCCAAATAAGTTCAATGCCAATGAATTATTTATCTTAATAATTAAATATTCTTTGTTTTAACTATTTATGCATTATATAATTTCCATTTCCAGTTTCACTGTTTATACTACCATGAATGTGATCACAAACCAGTCAACTGTTTGGTTAAACGTGTTGGATGTTTTCATATAGAGGCAGCAAGTAGGAATAGAGGTACTTGTATAAAGTCAGAGAAAGAACACAAGAGGGAAAGAGAAAGCTTCACTCACCAACGCCGGGATACGGCTGCATCCCAGGATAGGCCGCAGCATGCTGCAGAGCGGCCTCTCCGTTTGCCAGACCCTGTGCTGGAATGGACAAGTGGAGCGCATCTACATAAAAGTTATCTCGGTCCTTAGCCACAACTGATGTGCACAAATATGAACAAAGGGTTCGATAGGCAACTGTCAGGCTCTTCTGCTGCCACTGCTTTCAACTAAAAGAACTTAATTATCAGGGTTAACAAATACAAAAAACACTTTACTTTTCTCGTATGTCATAAATGAGTAACAGACATATTTTTCTGATATGTAGCTGAATGTAGACAAATCCTTTATCATAACAGTCCTTTGAAAGCAGCTGTAGATGAGTTTAGCAAATGGTGCATTTCTGAAATAAATGTTAGTGCTATTTGCATGAAGAAACTTATCCTAAGCCCAGCATCAAACACACAAATATTTTAATGAGGCCACAATATTTTATAGTTTTGTTGTTCTTGGGAGAATTGAGGTCATTAATCTAAAAACCTTCCTGTGACTTCTGAGTGACATACATTGGGTTGTAAATGAAAAAGTCCATGTGCTATTAAAATAAATAATGGGACTCATGTTACAGATATTCAAGCATGAACTGCTACTTTTATTTAAACAATTTACACATTAAAAAATTATACCTAAATGCCTGACATTACGAATTCAAATTAATAAATGTACATACATTTAATTCTGACATAACCAATGGTCATACGTTAATTTATTGACAGGTTAAAAATAAGACGTGTTATTGTATAATCAATTCCTGTCAGCACATACAAAGACAGTCTTCATCTCTGATGGTATAAAATAGTGGCAGGTAAACACATTTTGCTATACAGATGCAGGTTCTGCCATTTTTGACCATATATGAAATTAAAGATGATAGAATACCACCAGTAAAAATTTAACATAACACTATTGTGGGGGGGGGGGGGGATGTAGGGGAGGGGAACTTGAAAGAACATATTGGTAGTATATGTCTTGACTGGGTTTTCAAATTAACATGCTAACAGTGCTGAAGAATATGCACAGGAAGATCTTAAAAGAGGAATACTGTCTTCCAGGTTGTATGCCGAGAAATCTGGTACAAATTTACCAACCTTCTGGACAGTCTGCTGTCTTCACATTCCATCTGACCTGAAGATGATGGCATGTATGTCCCTTCAAAATGTTGGTAGATATTTACCAGATCACATGTCATCTCATCCTAGAAGACTGTATTCTTAAATGTAACTTTTGTAAGAATTTCATATGTCACCTTACACATAGATATCAAGGTCTGTTCTAAATTAAGATGAATGCAGTATATTCCACCAACACTTCTATATATTAATGATGTGCAAGCTATACTTACATACTACTCCTTACCTAGTCCAATTACTTTCAAACATCTCTCATACAGGGAACTCAATTACTATTAAAAAATATCTAAGAAAACAGTCTTTTGATAGCTTTATTATAAAGTCAATTACTCTTTTCATGCACAATGAATATATGATAAAATCACTTAATAAAAAAAAAGCAAATAATTGTGTAACTCCCATATATTAACATGAACTTTCCTTTGACATATATTTTCAAATTCCTACCACAACTGCTATAACATTACACTGTACATGCTTATAACAAACAGAATGACCGGTGTGACACCTAATCATTTATATGCTGCTTCCACTGGTGTGAAAATAAAATAAGTGATAAATGTAGTGTAAGAATATGATAAGATTCAGTAAAGAAACCAAAATTTTTTAATAACACACCAAATCAAAATGTTAACAATTAGATTCAATAAAAGATTCCTGTGAATAATTCCAGAAGTAAAGTAGCAACACCACATTAACTTAATGGGGAAATAAATGTTGATATGTACTGTAAACTGTATTTGGTTACATGCAATATGATGCAATAAAATAGTATAAATTTAAGAGACTTGGAAATCAACCATACTGTCATGCACACTGAAGTAAGATTTTGACTTGTATTTATATTTCCTGTCACACTATGCATCGAGCTATAATACACATCTACCATCATTATGTATTTTGAAGATTGCTGTCTTTGGTGTGTGATTCCTCATGCTTCCATTATCAGGGTTGATGGATCTCTGAGTATGGAGGTAGCAGGAACCTCAGAAATATCAGTAAAATTCCACTAACAAGTCAAAATTGCAAGCACAAAGTAATTAAGAACACATTAAATTCAGGGTATTCCTGTAACCGATCAATCCAGAATCTTGTTTCTTCCACTTTGCTATCTATGAATAAAAGGATTAGAACATACAGACCTACAATTTAGCATACTGTTTTGTGTAGGTGTGAAACTTGGTCTCTCACATTTAGAGAGGAACATAGGCTGAGGTTGTTTGAGAATAGAGTGCTGAGGAAAATATTTGAGCCTAAGGGGCACAAGTTAACAGGAGACTGCTGCAGACCTTATAATGAGCAGCTTTATGATCTGTACTCTTCACCAAATATTATTTTGGTGATAAAATCTAGAAGGATGAGATGAGTAGGGCATACGGCAGGTACAGGGGAGAAGAGAAATGCATACAATGTTCTGGTGCCTAGAGCTAATGGAAATATACCACTTGGAAGTCCTAGTGGTAGATGTGATGATATAAAAAGGAATATGAAAGAGAGAGAATGAGAGGGTTTGGACTGGATTCACCTGGCTTAGGATAGGGACAAGTGGCAGGCTACTGTAAACATGGTAATAAAACTCTGTGCTCTTTACAATACAGGGAATTTCTGATTAGTTGAGCAACTATTAGCTACTCAAGAAGGACTCTGCTCCATGCAATTAGATTGTTATGTAATTTGCCTGGTCACCTGAACATTTAGGCTGGGATAGCTTAGTCAGTACAGCCACTGGCTATGAGGTGGCAAACAGGGGTTCAATTAACATCAGGAGGAAGGAAATTTTTACCCACCTTGTCATCAATTACACCATAACTCGCGCAGATTCCTAATGATTGTGTAAAGAAGGCCACTCACCTCCATCTAGTGCCAAGGCCTAGAAGGCATGCAAGTTTACCTCCATGCCTTCAATGTGCCAACATGGCACAGTGCTTGGACAAAGGGGCAAATTTATGGTGTTCAATAGGTAAGATCTCCTAGGTGATAAAGATTAAATAAGAAGTCATTACAATGTTAAATGTAGCTAATTTGTAACTCTGTAGCACCATTGTTTTTCAACATAATCCCCATGCACACTGATGTGTTTGTCCCATAATGGTATAAACTTGAAAATTCCATCATAGCATGTTGGACTTTTGCCTTTGCAACCATTTATCAACAGCCACTTGAACTTCCTCATTGTAAAATTGGCATCCTTCCTAGGGTTACTTGAGCATCGCAGAATCAGTTCCTCCATGTGTGCTGTGCTCACAGCAGTCCCTCATGTGCTGTGCTAAATGGTGTGATCATCATTTATCTGTGATAAAATATTTTTGAAACTTCTGCACTATTTTCTGACATTCTTCACTCTCCTTATGCCATCACCATATTCCCCGATCAAATGGAATGAACTCGGGTAAAGGAAACGTGTTTCACCCATAAAACTGAATTGCAGTATAAACTTCTTTGTGGTCCAATACCATTGCTCTTGCACATCAATTTATACCTTGAAGAGCATCTGACTTGGCTCGTGTGTCATCTGCTACATGCTACCTTTACTACAAGTGCTATCACATACCAAAAAATGAAATGCTTGATTAACACAGAGTTAGGTTAGGCTAGGGAAATCTACTTATTGAATGGGCCTTATATTTACATTACCACCTACAATAACATGGGTCAGAACAAGCTGTGAATGTGGACAGGTTAGTTTGTGTGTAAATTAGTGAAATTCAAAACATCTAAGAGGGACAATATATACTAAAAAGAAACATATATATTTTAAGCATGTAGTATAAATTGTCAAAGTGTGGTGCATGTGTGTGTGTGTGTGTGTATATGTGTGTGTTTTTTAAAAAACACAAATATGAATCAAGTTGTAATGCACCATGATAGTACTGAAATACAGGACATATGATACTTATTTGTTGCTTCCCCTAATTGATGGTAGGCTATTATACTGAAATTCTCAATTATTGACAATCCACAGTCTTCAATTTAATTAAAATCACAATATGGGGTTGTTATTTGCAATATGTGCTTTATAGTCTTGTAACTTAACATTTGTTATAGGAAGCTTCTGCTATGGAACATCTTTTTAAAAACACAGAACATAAATACTGACTAGTATTAAGGTGTCAGATTTAAAAAAAGTACATATATATTCTATTTACTCAAGGATATAAGAGAGGGTGCTAAACTGAAACAGATTAATGTAAAATATTCTCATGTGGTGTGAATGGATGAAAATAGATATAACAGAGAGTAATTTGTTTGTGCATTTCTGAACTAAGGCATCATTTTTCCTGTAATAAAATTACCTAAATCTACCCTAAATATTTTCATATGTTAAGATACTTCCCATGTAAGCTCTGCAACAAGTTTATTACATGTTATCAGATCAATCAAAAATGCATGTTAGATGTTTGTTTAATAACCTCAGCATGCAGCTGGTGATGGCAATGTGCAAAGAAACATAGACATAAATAATTATATGAATGTAAGTACATAACCCAGAACTTCTGTATCTGACATTGTAACAACCTTATGTTGGCCAAAGCAAAAGGTATTGGAATTACAAAAGAATATATCATCACATGTTTTTTTGTCCCCATCATTGTGGTACATGGTGAACGTACTATGCCTTAAACAGATTACAAGCAATGAAACAGCAGTGAACATATATATATACAGGATGTTCAACTTAAAAGTGGACCGTATTTTAATATGAGTAATTTATTTACTAAGATTTACAACATTTACACAACTGATCTGTATTTACAGTAAGTGTTAGAAATAATGTCCATTCATTTCAATGCACTTATCCACACGTTTCACCATGTTCCTCGCAACTTTTCTTAGCGTTCTTTCATTTACTTCTTCGATGGCACGAGTAATATTCGTCTTCAAAATTCTAAATTTTTCAACGAAACTTTGTCTACAGTGAGCATAAGACATCGTTTTTAAATAACTTTCCAAAATAAATACACATTCTTCCACTGTTAACCGCATTATGAAAGTGTAAAAAATGGCGTTGTTCGAAAACTAGCACTCACTGGAGACTGATTTATCTGATATGGATGGCCAACACCGGTTCTCCCCTCTCCTGCAATAGTCTTGCCAACTCCTGCACATGTAATAGTATAATGTCATACCAGCAGAACCATTATAAATAGCATCTGTCATGAAATATTCACGGCTTAGTTAACGGTCCACTTTTAAGTTGAACACTCTCTCTCTCTCTCTCTCTCTCTCTCTCTCTCTCTCTCTCT
>Ga0268261_10002043_pt1 | contig 14343 bp, 10 predicted proteins | sample TergutNc150P1_FD_190353 | JGI IMG/M metagenome (GOLD analysis project Ga0268261, IMG submission 190353) | Nasutitermes corniger P1 segment gut microbial community from laboratory colony in Florida, USA - Nc150 P1 (SPAdes) (version 2) | ecosystem: Host-associated > Arthropoda: Insects >... | reverse complement strand
CACACACAGACCGCTGACATTATCATTGTAACACACACAGACCGCTGACAATATCATTGTAACACACACAGACCGCTGACAATATCATTGTAACACACACAGACCGCTGACAATATCATTGTAACAGACACACTGCTGACAATGTTACTGTCTGCTGACAACTTTACTGTATTGCAAGTCTCAAGTCTGTTTACAAATAGAAAGAATACATAAGACTTTTTTTTGTTTTTTCAATTCACAAGACGGAAGTCATTTCTACGTATTTCATGTTTTCAGGGATGGACTTATTCCGTGTGGCTGTCCATGAGTTTGGCCATGCCCTCGGCTTACAACACTCTGCATCAAATGAATCTGTTATGTACCCATATCTACAAACTGAAGGTTTCAATCCAACTTTCAAGTTGCCGGACGAAGATGTAAAAAGTATTCAGGTAAGTCAGATTGTGAAGTACACCTGTAACACTCCAACTTACTGACTAAATAGCTAAGTGACTGACTACCTGCCTGCCTGCTCGCCAGCCCGCCTACCCGTCTGTCTGCCTGCCCGCCCGCCCACCTGCCTGCCTTACTTATTTACTTACTGCATGCAGCAGAGTCCTTCTTGAGAAGCTAACCGGTTTGCAGCTAGTCAAGAAATTGCCCACATTTTATGGAACCTGAATGTTCATTACCACATTCACAAGTGCCCGCCATCTGTCCCTATCCTGGGCCAGATCAATCCAGTCCATACCCCCACATCCTACTTCCTGAAGATCTATCTTAATATTACCCTCCCATCTATGCCTGGGTCTCCCAAGTGGTCCCCTTCCCTCAGGTTTCCCCACCAAAACCCTGTATATGCTGCTCCTCTCCCTCATATGTGCTACGTGTCCTGCCCATCTCATTCTTCTTGATTTTATCACCTGAACAATTTTGGGTGATGAGTACAGATAATTAAGCTCCTCATTATGTAGTTTTCTCCTCTCCCTTGTTACCTCGTCCCTCTTAGGCCCAAATATTCTCCTCAGCATCCTATTTTCAAACACCCTCAGCCTATGTTCCTCCCTCAATGTGAACAACCAAGTTTCACATCCATACAAAACAACATGCAAAATTGTAGTTCTGTATATTTTAATCTTTGTATTTTTGGATAGCACACAGGAAGACAAAAGATTCTGCATTGAATGAGATTAGGCCTTCCCTGACTTCAGTCTGCTCTTAATTTCTTCCTGAAAAGAATTTTGATTTGTTAAGGTTGTTTCCAAATATTTGAACTCTTCCAACCTTTTAAAGGAGTTGTTATAAATCTTTATATTGTGACTTCGTCCTGCATTCTGATCTTGAGACATGACCATGTACTTAGTTTTATCAACATTCACTTTTAGACCAGTCCCCTTACTAGTGACTACCAAAGCTTCTGTGTTTTTCTCTATAGTATATACGTTTCCACCCAGTATATTAATATCATCAGCATAAACCAAAAGCTGATTTATACTATTTAATTTCAAGCCATCCTGGTTTACGTGAACCCTTCGAATGGTGTAATTTAAATCAGTTGAAAAGCAGTGGCGTTAAAGCATCTCCTTGTTTCAAACCATTCCTAATGGGACACATGTCAGACAAACGCTTGTGTGCCTGGACTCTGCTGTAGGTTTCATTCAGACACATTTTTATTATCCCTACTGGTTTAATGGGGATAAAACTCAATGAAAATATTATACAAGACCTACCTTCCTAACTAACGAACTAACTAATTAACTGTGCAGCAGATTTATTCTTAACAGACTAAAATTGCTCAGCTAGTCAAGCAATTAGCCACAGGCCATCATCACCATGTGCACAAAGGCACACAGTACTGGTCCCTGTATCCTGACCCAGGCGAATCCAGGACACACCCTCCCTTTCTGTGTCTTGGATATGCATTTTAATAGTATTTTTTTTTCTGAAAAAATAGAACTTCCCCATGCATGCCATGAAGGCATATAGAAAGAGGAGGTATAGCTCTTCTTCTTCTTCTTCTTAATGTCAGCAATGTATGTCGGTGAGTGGTCAGCCTCACAGCCTAGCTGCTTTACTCCAACCACCCATTGAATATGAGACTGGGTGGGCTCCAGAGCCAGTCTGGATATTATGTATATATTCTGCTTGTGAGTGCAAACTGTGCTTATGAAATAACATTGTTTATGCATTTTCATTGCATATCCCCTCTAAGAGGTCAATATTTTTTTAGATGCAGGTGATCTCTGGTCATCAGCATCCACAAATGGAAGAATCAAGTAATGCTTACACAATTTTGATTTTGAATTATCGCAAATAGGAAAATGCTGGAGACTATGTTACAAATGGGAATGACAGTTACAGTGAGGTTGTGTATGATCTGAGGTTTTCACAGAATACTGGTATTTGTGAGTTATAATACTGTGTAGACTGGTATGTGTGGACCAGTGTTTCAGAGAGACATACAGATACCTTCTTCACTGTGGATATGAACAGTATGCTTCTTAATAAATGCAGTGTCAATTTATCAGTCCACACAGTGTCATAACATAGAACATCACATATAAAAGTAACATTGACCATAATTTTGGCATTATATGGGAGGGAGTGATGTGCAGTACCTTTGTTAGTCGAGTCTGATTACCATCTTAGGGCATGTGCGCTGCAGGTAGCTTGCTTACAATGCGACATACAAGAGGAGTGGCTGTCATAGTGCAGGCTAATGGAGGCAGCAAATATGTCTACTGCTCTACCACTTGTCTTTCTAAAAAAGTGAGTTTGTGTTCTTGCCTCAGTAGATCATTTGTTTTTTTTTTTTTAATGCCTCTTCTGCCATGAACTGCAGTGAATTGTGTGCTATTTCCTGTCCTCTATTGCAGATAACTGTGTGGTTTCCTGTCTGAGGTAGTGCTGTCTTGTTGTAGAGTATTCTAGAACAGTGTTGTGATGGTTAACAGAAGGCAGTGCAGAATGATTTGCACTCAAGAGCTGCTTCTGACAAACTAACTTGATGTCTTCCTAGTATCTCTAATGAGTAAATCCAAGTACAATGACTGAAATAATTACTTTGCACAGTGCCATAGGATTTCAGTCAGGTTCTGCGCTTCACTATCTGGCTGGGTGGACAACAGAGCCAGTTGGGACAAATGAGTGATTACAAAAATCAGTTGAACTAACCTTGTATTGTTCAGAGTGCTACAGTTTGCTTAATGGGGCTGTGCGTAATACTGCAGTGTGTAGACTGTGCTTAATTTTTCAGTCCTTGTATGGACCAAGAACAAGCCACCCACCAGCGTTATGTCCCAACTCTTCATTCGATGCCATCTTTGAATGCCCAGCAGGAGTGATATATGTGCTGAAAGGTGAGCTGAATACAATATATTGCTAAATTTTAATTTCTCACAGCGGTGTTGCTGAAGATTCAAGTAGTCTGGAACGTGAAACGGTGTTTAAGGCAGTATAATCTTCTTTCAGGAGCTACTGTTATTTGGTGATGCTGTACGAACTGCAATTCTTATTTATTATGTCAAATGAAATAAGGCAGTGATTAGTAATTAACAGAGAAGTCTGACTGATGTTCTGTTCTGAGATTCTGCTTGAAAGAACTGGCAACCCTATTTGTTAACATTTAGAGGTCAATGTAACTTGCATGGTGGTGAGACAGGTTGCAACAGAAATTGAACTGTTGTGGTTCCAAGCCATCAGTGGTATCTTCAGTAAGATATAAATGTTTGACAACCACCTGGGATGACTTGCAACAGAAAAGAGAAGCATGTCTCCTATCCACATTTATCCTCCTCCCATACCCCCTTGGCCCCCATATTATACTGCAGTTATAAAAGCACTGTTGCAGTCAGAGACAGACAGACAGACAGACAACAGTATATATGTGTCATTATAAGGGCAGTCACAGTGGCCATGCGGTCTAAGGCATAGGACTGCGGCTGGTCACCTGTTAAGATTGTGGGTTCGGATTCCGCTGGGGGCATGGTTGTTTGTCTGTTGTGAGTGTTGTGTGTTGTCAGGTAGAGGTCTCTGCAATGAGCTGATCACTTGTCCAGAGGAGTTCTACCGACTGTGTTGTGTTGTGTATGATCTAGAAACCTCAAACATTGCCTGCATTTGGTTGCAGTGTCATGGTGGAGAAAAAAAAAAATATATATATATATAATAAACAATTGTGTCTCATTTGATATATATATGATGTTAAAATTTTATTGTACGCTATGATGGGATCTGAAATGTATTGCGTATTGCATACAGTCCTTTTGTGGAATGCAGTAACTCTTCATTAAGTGGTGGGGTACCTTCCTGAAATTCTTAACATAGAGCCAAACAATGTAGAATGGGGTACTTTGTACCATAAGAATTAATAAAAATGCCTGAGATTCTGGTCACTGATTGTACTGCCACCTGCCCCTCACCCCCCCCACCCCCCCAAAAAAAAATTAACTTACAGCAGACTGCTCTGTGTTTCTGAGAAAACTGAATATACGTATCAAAACTGATCAGTCAACTGAAGGAAATAAAATGTGGTTACAGACTTGACCAGTTCGTACCCACAGATGGCAGAAGTGTTTTAAATCTGAGAGTGCAAGCTAGTGTTTTTGCCACATTCTTCTGACATGACTGTACACAGGAGACAAATCTGCATGACAAAGGGAAGTGTCTTTATGTCATCCTGTAGCATCCATAATGCTTCAAAAAATAATTACAGAAGCTTAAAATGTTGGCAATATTTTTAAGGTTGTTATGAGACTGGGGTTAGACTGCAGGGTTCCTATCCCATGAAGAATGTTTATACGTTTGTGTTTAGTTGTGATATATATATATAACTGCCAGTATGAAGATCTGATGCCAATTGAAGGAAGAAGAAGTTGGGTATTTTTGACGAAATTTATATTCATAGACAACCTGTACTAAAATATGATACCTATAGGTAGCAGCACTGTTTAGGAAATACTGTTATTCTGTCAGGTTTGGTATCTTGCTACAAATGTGGTCATATTTATAGAAATGGTTGAATTGTCGACATTAGATAGATTTTAAAAATTTTGCCTGTCTGTTGAAATTTTCATGGGCTTCAAGCTAGTTATTTATAAATTTGTGTATGTTTGTGCGACTGTCACAGTGGAAATCCATACTGCAGGAACGTAATAAACCGTGGGTTGTATGAAAATTATTCAATCTTTGTGTTAACACAGGAGAATACTGTTGGAAGCTGATTCCAGATGGCATAGCAAGTGGTTACCCGCGCCTCATCTCTGATCAATGGCCCGGAGTTCCCAGTAACATAGACGCAGCCACTGCTACTGAGAGTGGCCTAACATATTTCTTCAAAGGGGACAGATATTGGGCTTATGATCACAGTTGTGAATCTGTTCGTGAATCTTACATTTCTGTGGGATGGCCAGGAATTCCAGCCAATGTGGATGGTGCCTCATGGGGTGGACACTCTATTTTCTATTTCTTTAAAGGTGAGCTCTGTGTGATCTAAGATTCTGACACTTTTTGCAACTAAATGGTCCAGACTAAAATAACAACTGCAAACCATTAGTGTGATGTTGTCTCTGAACATTCCACACTATTACAAAACCTAAGCATTATAATTTCATAGTTATTAGGTGAGTCAAACTGTGCACAACACTGCGTCTCTCACGTTTGTGCTCTACACAGCCTTTAAATCTAGTTTTCAAACAGTGGTACTAAATGGCCTGTTCATCAATGTAACAGCTAGGGTTACTGTATTGCAGCACCCTTCAAGTCCTGTAGTTTACATATCTTTACTGTCCAATTTATAACATAATGACTGATTTAAGGTTTGTAAGTCCATGCATCATCGTACAATTCAAATAAATTACCAACCAGATGCAACAGTTTTCCAGTTTATTATCCTGACGTTTTCTTTCAGCTCAACATGTTTCGGGCGTTCTCCCGCCCATCATCAGGAGCTCATGACTGCAGTAGCAGCCTCTGGTTTTACCTTCGTATCGTGGTGACAGTTGTGCTGTGTTCATGGTCAGGCCGGCTGGCCCGACCACGAACACAGCATGACTGTCACCACGATACGAAGGTAAAACCAGAGGCTGCTACTGCAGTCATGAGCTCCTGATGATGGGCGGGAGAACGCCCGAAACATGTTGAGCTGAAAGAAAACATCAGGATAATAAAATGGAAAACTGTTGCACCTGATTGGTGATTTATTTGAATTTGAATAATGACTGGCTTCTTTATGTTACTTTTGTAGACCTTCAGTCAGTTTCCATGTTTTATTTTACTAAATATTATTAATAAAACTTTAAAGTTGTTCAGCTTGTAACAGTAATCTATACCAATCTAAAATTCAGGAAATTCATCTGTCACACATATTCTTCTGTCTGCTATGTTAGGCTCAAGTCATTCATTTACCCATAATGAAATATTCACATTTTGTGCTTTTCTGTTAACATGTATAAGCCTACAAAACTTATAAAGCCATTTTGTTTCTCAATTCCATTCATGCAGGATATGGTGGATAAATGGTCCGTGTGTTCGAAAGGAACATAGTGCCTTCATCTTCAAGGATCAAGCAACCATTCCTCATGGATTGCTCTACCCTTTAAGATGAAGGCACTACAAACCTTTGAATTGTCCGGAACCACACACCCATTGACACAGCATCACACTGCAGAAGACTGGAATCCCACATAATGTGTACCTTGTCAGTGAGTAGTGTTCCAAAATCAGCTATGAAAGTTACAATATTTGCAGGTGACTCGTACTGGGTGTATGATGTGTCACGGTTTCCTAGGGTTTCCACCTCATACCCCAAACCAACAACAACAAACTGGGGTGGAGTTGAAGGTCGTTTTGATGATGTGCTGTACGTAAACAGTGGATACATCTACTTCTTCACCAACCAGACCTACTATCGCTACAACTGTGCAACTGCACTGGTAAGGGGCAATGCAACCAACTCCTCAGCCAGGGAACTGAACAAGTAGCTTTGTAAGGTGCAGCCAAAATATGACAGCATTTTGGCTGACAATACTGTTGTTATTTTTGAGGTTATTGTGGAGGTTATTGATAAAATTATGGTCTGCTTTTGGCTGTCTGCTTTGTGTGGCAAGTAAATGTTCCCACACTTCAGAGGAACATCAGAAGAGCCACTGCCCATATTTCTTTCACACTTTTCACTGATGAGCCCAGAAGAAAGGGCTGTCCTTGGAAGTCTTTGCTCCTGTTGACTTGGAACAGTGCTTTTCCTATGTACTGCCTTTCATAGCTGTGATGGGCCTAACTACATCAAACCATCCTATATAACCAACCCATTTCATTCTTCCATTTCACTTCACCATCAACTTGAAACAAATCAATGGCCTGAAAATGGAGGCAGTAATTTCCTCCAGAACACTGGAACATGTAACCAGTGCACGGCGCACAAATCCACAAGAAGACCAACATTTGAACACTATTGTGCTTTTATGTTCAACCATCTTAGATTGTTCTTTCTAATTGGTAAATTTTGTAAATAAAAGATTATCTTCTTGAATGAGAATCTCAATGTATTTTTTGGCTGATATGTTAGGAACAGACTGCTTCAGTCTACACTTCAGCCATGAAGACGAAGGCAGTATCTTCCTCTGAAGTGTTGATACTCACCTATCAGACTATAGAGTGTCATACCTCAGCAGATAACAATTTGAACCTATACTGTCTCAAAACCTCAAATTTTGTACAATCTTTCTACTACAGATCGACTATGGACATCCCAGTCAACCAAATTTTCCTCGTTCTACTGGGAACTGGTGGTTTCATTGTAATGAAGAAGGTGCAAAAGAAAATGAGACTTCCACTACACCGTCCACCAGTACTGTAGTTAGTGACACAACTGCTGTTTCTACAACTGGCGAGGAGACTGTTATGGATACCACCTCAAATCCTACCGCTAGCATTACTACAACTGACAGTAACATCACAGGCACAGATGAAAATGAGACTTCCACTACACCATCCACCAGTACTGTAGTTAGTGACACAACTGCTATTTCTACAACTGGTGAGGACAATCTTACGAAAACCACCTCAAACCTTACCACTAGCATTACTACAACTGAAAGTAACATCACAGGCACTACACCATCCACCAGTACTGTAGTTAGTGACACAACTGCTATTTCTACAACTGGTGAGGACACTTTTACGAAAACCACCTCAAACCTTACCAATAGCATTACTACAACTGACAGTAACATCACAGGCACAGATGAAAATGAGACTTCCACTATACTAACTACCAGTACCATAGACGAAACCCCTCCCCCGGCTGGACATGAACTGGATTATAACACGGACTACATCACACACACAGGTATTCATTGAAACTGGTATAGGGTTGTGCTTAAATGCAACATGTTGAAGGAATGAATATAATTATAGCTAGTGTATTGTGAGATGTGAGGTCATCTAGTGTTTTAGTTAGGTACTTATATATCCAATGGACATGCTGCCTCCCTTTTCCAGATTGAAGTTGGTATGGCACCATATTCCATGTGACTAACTGTAATACTCACACCCTGAGAACCTAAAATCTCATAAAGAGGGGAGACAGATGTTTCAGATCTTGTGGGATGTGGTGCTGTGTCTGTGGGTGAGTAGTTCCCAGTACTTCAGAGAAAAAGCAGTGCCTTTATTGTCAGGGTCCAGCAGTCCAACAAGCAACTGATTCTTGGTGAAGTTGAAGGCCCTGTGTTTGTTAAATATGTCAGAAGTACTCACTTCATGATACAGTTTCACATCCTTGGAGGCTTTAATATTCAGTAACGCTGCTGAGGAAACCTCAAATTTCACAGAGTGGAGGTAATTTCCATGCATGTTAAGCTGGGAAAGGAGCTACTATTGTAACTGAATAAGAATTTTGGTGATTTGATTGGCCATTCTGCATATCATGACAGTCTCCTTCAGGAAATCAAGCTGGCCATGAAGTTTTAAGTCTGTCATAGCACTGACTGAGCTGTCTTAGTGTCACTGAATGTTTGTGTTTGTGGTACATGTCGTGGTAACTACAGTCCTTCATTAGAAGCTAACAGTTGCTTATCAAGGCAGTAAATTTGCTGTAGTGTATACAACCTGGACATCAATAATTATGTTTACAAGAGCCCGTGATTTAATCCTTTTCTGAACCAGATGAATCTGGTCCATGATCTCCCAAACAATTTTTAAAGATGTATTTTATTATTATCTTCATGTCTGTACTTCAGCCTTCTGAGTGGTCCATCTTCATATATATATATATATATATATATATATATTTTGAACTGAAGGTCTGTTACAATACAAAATTACACAGAGTCACGTGTCACAAAACTGAACAGATAACAACTGCTCAAAGAATGTAATGCCTTTTAAAAAGGTTAATACCCTCTTTTGGAATATGACACAGTATAGATTTGTATGTGAGTACCACTGTTATAGAAGAGCATACTACCTCCAACATCAGAGTAGTCCCTAAAGACTGAGCCAAAGGAAAAACCAAGTATTGCGCAGGACAGATAAGGCAATGGGAGTGGTGATGTGCAGTGTGGCCGGGCCATACCGTAATGTGCAAGTGAGAAGCAGTGAGATATTTGTGGTATACAAGAGATGAAGGTTTGTGAGAGAAATCTCTGGATGAAGCAGACAAACTGAGGGTGGAAGAAAGGTAATAATGACCTGCCTCAGGACACCTGGTGTTTTGAAAGTTGGTTAACGATCTTGAAAAGGCCCACAATGTTCAAAGTGGTATACCTTTGCATGAAGCCTTCCTCTATTCTTTCAGAAAGTGACTGAGTGGGAGGTATGTATGACCTGCTTAAGAACAGGGCATTTTCCTGTTCATGTGTTTGTGGTGAAGGTCAGTGTCAATCACCTTTTGTTTAAAATTGTTTCGTGGAATGGATTTTGGCATTCTAGATTCAAATGCGGTGTTTCCCCTTGCAGCTGTGCTGTGCAGTTGTCAAACTATCTAATTGGAGAGGTTGTGTCAGTGGTGCTCCGTCACTCTAGTCTGCCCAATATAGACCTGACCATACCTGTAGGATATGCTGTACAAACATGGCTTCTTGACCCCCAGTTTGTCATTCAGGAAACTCAAAACTTTCCTGGGCAGTGATCCAGTCCTTTTAATGTGCACAGACAATGCCCTGCTGATATGGTGCAAGGTTGTATGGATTAAGGCGAGGCGGTGGTGGTGCATGTTTGAAAATGTGATGCCTACATACTAATCCATGTGCATCGTATCACACAAAATGTGGAACTTTATCAGCAGTGTAAGAAACTGAGGTCTTGCATATGCATGTAGAAGTCTATAATCTAAGGCAGTAATGGTGACTGAATTCAATGTAGAGGCCATTCGTTACCTCATGGGAAATGTGTGGGTGTCCCTCCCCCTCACCTGCCAGTTCTTATCGTACAATACACTGTCCACTGATGTGTGAAGGGGTCAATATGATTTGCTGGCATTTGCAGGGGGCATACTGTTAGCCATGCCTACCCAGAGCTCATGACCTCTACTGTGACAGTGATGAAACAATCATGTATGAACTAACTGTGCATTTTCAGGTAAGCCACTACAAAGACTCAGTAGCAAGTCAAGTGACGTTGCAGCCCGTCCTGTTGTCTCCGCCTCCCTAGCCATTGTCACGTTGCTGGTACTGCATTAGGTGTGAAGTGCCTTTCACTACATGGAACACAGGCTCTTGCAGCGTAACCTAATTGATGTGCCACCAACACTATCCCACAGGTCAGACTTTTGACTGCTGTAATGATGTGGGTAGAGTATTGCAAGGATGTCTGATGTGTTTTGTGTGGTCAGAACTGAGTCTGTGGCAGAGGTAAGCAGTTGTTTAACATGCATGGATCCGTGCATCGTAGTATGACTCAGTAGAAATAACCAACAAGATGCAACTTTGTAACAGAATTTATTATTCCACTGTTCATTGAAGGCTCAACACGTTTTGAGCGGCATACCGCTCATCATCAGGAGCTCTAACTGTATTTGCAACCTCTGGTTTACATGCGCATGTGGTGACCGGCACTCAGACTTGACTACGGCCGGTCACCACATGCGTATGTAAACCAGAGGCTGCAAATACAGTTAGAGCTCCTGATGATGAGCAGTATGCCGCTTGAAACATGTTGAGCCTTCAATGAACGGTGGAATAATAAATTCTGTTATAAAGTTGCATCTTGTTGGTTATTTCTACTGAGTAAGCAGTTGTATTTATTGATAGAATACTAGCTTTGTTAGCCTTATGTGTTTATCAGTAAAAAATCTTCATGTTCAACTTATGTTTCCTGTATGTACACAGTGTAAGTTGAGGTAACATTACTACCGTAGTTAAAATATTCCTAAGGTTAAGGAAGTACCTTGACAAAAAGACATAAGGGGAAGTGGAAGTATAGCCCCATGCATTCTTAACCTAGTCAGCTTCATGTTTCAGCTGCTTTATTTGCTGATAAAACATCCCTAATTCATGTTACTGAGGAGGGTGGTATGGCCTTAGAGTTGGTCTGGGAACTGGAGGAGAAAATGTGTGCCACTGGTGGAAACTGTGTTTTGGTAATTAATGAGTTAAAAAGAGGGCACAAACTGAAAAAAACACAAAATATGGCCCAAAATTGTTTTTTTTTAGTTACATAATTTTTAACCTAACAACGAATCAATTATATTTATTATTAGTTACATGCTAGTCATATGATAGTTCTTACAATATTCATGCTGTACTACATGGCTGGTTTCATTTGTTGTTTCTATATTTTTGGAGCAAGCCAAGTGTTAATATCATCCGTCAGAGTGCTGTAGTCTGACTCTTCCCAGCTGTATTATATGCCCAATGCTAAACTGTTGCTTGTGCCTCAGTACCTACCTCACAGAAAACACACTCACTGTACAACTATTTCTTTGGTCAGAGCTGTACCTCACAGGGAACAATAGTGTGACTCACTCACTCACACGAAAGTTACCTTACATATCAAGGTGCAATTACAAGCATCTTTCTTTGCCAACATAATATGTTAACTGTTTAAGGACAAAACATATGAGTGTTATATACAGACTCAGTCCGTACCGCGCAGTAAATACTCTCTACTTCAGTTATAAAACCCAATCTATTAATGATTTATAAGGCAAAAGTTACTGTTTGTTCTGAGATTCATACGAAATACATAAATGCAGTGTAATCACCATGCAGAAATTTTAATGTTAAACTTGGTAGTACATAAAGTAATCAGTAGGCTTTAAAAGGTTAATACAAGCCATTAAGTTCTGTGAACCACTTTCCTTGCCCACACCTGGTCTAAGCACTCAGAAGATCCAGAAACATGAATTGAAAATTAAAGTGTACAAAGGATATTTCAAGTGGTATAGTGACTGTATTTTGGGCTGGACAACTGAGGAGTAATGGTAAGATTCCCAGTAGCCAAAAGAGTATCATCTCATCTCTGAAGTGCCCACGCGAGGTCTGGGGCTCACCCAGTCTCTCGTAATCATTGTGTGCCAGGGGCTCTTTATCCAGGGGTAAAGTGGCCAGGAAATGAATCTGACCACTCATCTCCATTTACTGTGAAGGCTAAATATGAGTGGAGCTATATTGTGCACACTGGTGCAGCCAAAACATGTTTCTGTTACAGTTTCATTGAATTGTCCCAGAATAACTTGTTAGAAGGGTGTAAAGTTGTGACAGGTGTTGAATCCTTAAAGAAAATGGCAGTCATACTGGTTGTGATGCCATGTAGTCTGGTAGAAATACACTGTTTCAGAGGAAGATACATTCTCCATCTTGAGAGGCGAATTACCCAGTGCTCTGTAGATGGAGGCAGTACATACCACTGAAATGCTGGTAAATGTTTACCAGTCCTTATGCAGTCACATCCCATAAGACCATAATGTTTGTAGTCACCACCATGAGAACATCACCTCAGTTCTGTAGGAAGTTTCAGTACTGTTGTGTTACACATCGTTTTTATCACCCCTCATTCTCATCTCCTTTCACGTCTCTCATTCTCACATTCATATATAAATGATTTTCAGATTATGACTGCAGCCGTTCTTAATATACTGCCAGGTGATCTTTAATATACAGTGAGGTGATCTTAATATACTGCCAGGTGATCTTCATATAATGGCAGGCGATCTGCCTCTAATTATTAATAATTTTTCGTACAATGTTTTTACTACAGAATGTTTTCATAGTTCCGTAATGTACACTGAAAGCTGTATTAAAGATTCCGTGGAAGTGATTTTTAAAAATAAATGAATAAACAACAAAATTAATATGTACCTGACCCTCATCATCACCACCACCACCACCAGTAGCCTGTCTTACAACAGGCCCATGACCTCTTCCACAGAGTGCGATGTAGTGCTTCCTCTTTCAACATCCAGTACCCTCTTTTCCTTAAGGTCACCCAGTAGTTGCTTATGTATTCTTCCTCGTCTTCCTGTCACATCCATCATTCCCTCTATCTTCCCTTCAGTAACGCATTTTAGAAGGCAGTTCCTATGCAAGATGTGACCAATGCCTGAACCTAATTGCTAGTAATTATGTTGGTACTGTGATTGACATGTAGAATTCAGATTTTACAGTCCAAATGAATTCTGCCTGTGAAAGAAAGCTAAATGTGAAAGCAAAATCAGCTTTACTGAGACATTGTGAATGTAGACTTTTATTGAAATAAGCTGTAAATGTGAGGCAAAAATGAGAGGTTGCTGTTAAACATAAAGGAAGCCTCACAGATATATTTTAACTGGTGGAATACATTTTGAAAATTAAAAAAAAAAAAAAAGTACTGCTTAACCCTCAAACATGAAGACACCAAAACATGTGGCACCAATCACCTGATGACACAGTGTCATGACTTGGAAGACCTGAATCCTTGACATCACTGTGAGAACCTAAAATTTTGCTTCATTAGGGTGATCAAATAAAGGAGGATAAAATGGGAGGGGTACGTGACATATCTGGAGAAGAGAATTTAATACAAGTTTTGTCTGGAAAACTTGAAGGAAAGATTGGAAGAGTTTGATAGTGATGATCAGACAATATTAAAGTGAACTTTCAAGAAATAGGGTGGGAGGCTGTTGTGAAAAGTGTAATTAGCCTTTGTGTTGCATAAAATGTGAGGAAATTTTTCACTAGCTGTGAACATATTTGCTTCTCAAAAATGACTGTTCCATGAACTTGCTTGGAGTTACCTTATGCAAACGTACCAACATAACAAGAAACAGACCTACAAACGAAAGAGAAACATAAAGAATAGGGTAGGCCTTTTGGAATATGAGTACTTTTCATCTGTCGTAAGTGGAAAAAGCAATACTTAGTTCTTTTTTTTTTTTTGTATTGTGACACT
>Ga0268261_10002042_pt1 | contig 14347 bp, 12 predicted proteins | sample TergutNc150P1_FD_190353 | JGI IMG/M metagenome (GOLD analysis project Ga0268261, IMG submission 190353) | Nasutitermes corniger P1 segment gut microbial community from laboratory colony in Florida, USA - Nc150 P1 (SPAdes) (version 2) | ecosystem: Host-associated > Arthropoda: Insects >... | reverse complement strand
CTCCTGACGATGGGCGGGAAAACGCCCGAAACCTGTTGAGCTGTAAATAAACGTCAGGATAATAAACTGGAAAACTGTTGCATCAGGTTGGTGATTTATTTGAATTGTACGATGATGCACGGACTTACAAACCTTAAAAAGGCAAGTAAAATGTACAACGATACAGAACAACTTCAACACATGCTGCCACAATTACACATTGTAGTCTGTGAAAACCTAAGCACAAAAATATTATTTGACATGTTATACAAAATTTTTTTTTCCTTGACTTACAGACAGGTACCCTAATTACAGTTAGTGACCAAATGCTGCCTTCAGCTTCCTGTCCATCAACTAAATCTAACCCAAAATCTATTAATATACCTCTCCTGTCACAGAATTTTGTTTTATCCTTACGGACAGCCAGAGGAAACTTATTTCTGTTTTGACGCTTGTGAACTCTGACATTAACGCAGAACTGAACAATCAGGCTACATCTGAGATTGAGATGAACATTACAGAAAACAAATTATAGCTTTATAGGAACACTGAAATAAATATTGCACTTTAATTCAACTTATCATATTATAAAATTCCTTAAGTTATTATATTTAAAAAAAAATCACTCTAATTTGTTAACATTAATGCCAAAAATAAATAACATTTCACGAAGTAACTGACATTCACACACAATGTAACAGCGAAAAATTTCACAGCCCACCAGTGCCAGCAGAAAATATGGATTAAGTATATGTCACCACTCATGTATCAACTCACACATCTCTACAACATACTTCCCTTTGTCTTACACACTCATTTCAGAAGTTACGGATGAAAGGCTCACCTGCTGTGTTGAAATGTGGATATTGCTCACTGGGAATGAGGCCCTGGGTTCTGTGCTGTTCCAGGCAAAGTAGGGTATGGGTGTTGATGCATTGCATTCAGGAAAGGATTGTTGTAATACGCTGGGTCAGGAGTCCCATATGGAGCGGGGCCATACATGTTCTGAGGGTAGTAATTAGCACTCTGTGGCGGCGGAAGGAATCCTGGCGGGTGACCAGGGGCAAACGGGTGAGGATGCGGATCTGGTCTATGGAATGCACTGTACATGGATGCCCTGGCATAATCTGCCTCATACTGATTTGCAGGGTTACTGTAGCTTCCATAACCCATTCCTGGTGGTGGTGGTGGTGGTGGTGGCGGTGGTGGTGCATAGCCACTTCCACCAGCACCAGCTGGATATCCCCCAAGCATCATTGGTTCATAAGAAGTCTGTGGTATTATACTGCTTTGCGGTGTACTTGGAGTACCAGCAGCAAAGTTAGAAGAAGTGGCGGCACTGGTGTTGTACTGATGTGGTGGTGCTGTAGATGAAGATGAGTTTCCACCAGCTGTACTAGAACCATACTGAAGTGGTGACTTAGGGTCAAGTGGCGTTGGATTTGCAGTCATAGGCGCATTATACTGGACAGGTGACCTGTTTTCCAGTGTCGTAGAGCTGGCTGATGTCGGCGTATTAAAATGAAGCTGTGGCGAGTTAGGCTCCTGCATAATGCTTGTGCTGCTGACTGTAGCTGGGGTAGAGCGAGCACTGTTGTTGCCACTACGAGATCCACCACTAGTACTACTCGGACTTGCCATGTCCCTTATGGTTGTGGGTGTAGATGGGGTGGTTACACTGGCAACAGATTTGGTTGGTGAATCTGAAGCTGGTGCACTGTTGCCAAGTTGATTTGACTGATCCTTCTTCTGAGACCCAATTCCTGCAAACAGCCACAAATCGTATGGTGAGATAAACCTGTCTGCTGTCCACACCATGACAGTGTACGGGAGAACAGGTACAGCACCACTCCTGATTATGGCACTAGGTGGACACGAGCAGCCAACTTCATACTCTGGCCAATTGACCATGGGGAAAACAGACCCCAGTATCAACTGAACAGCAGGTCTGATGGGGCCAGAAACAGTCTGGATGTTTAGAAGAAGACAAATTTGTTGTCCCCGGTGGGAATCAAACCCTGGATCATCCATCCCACAGCCTTGTCACTATACTATGCTATCCAAGCTCCTGCCCATAAAATGTACAAAACATGATGCCTAACCTTTTTCATGTTTGATTTTGACAGACATCACCTACATTATAAACAGTATGTCTGTACATGTGTCCTTCTAAAGACTTCAACCAACTTCTGGACATTTACAAAACTTTGAAAGAACCTAAACAGGCCACATTTATAGTTATCTATAGTCTTCTAATGTTGTGCCATAACTGTCAATGACCAGTAACAGTCTCGTCCTAATGGACACAACTGAGTAACTGCTCCTGATCTTTGCTACCGACATCATATCAAAGGGTCCAGATATTCAACTCTTCTGTGATATGACTCTGTGCTGTTCAGGTCAGCAGTCTGCAACAGTTCGCAGCATCACAGTGCCCTTATCTTCAGCGCCAAGTAGTCCAAGACACAGTGTCATGTAACAAACGACCTGAGTCTTCAGCAATGTTACTATGAGAACCTTGAAATTTGTAAACAGATCCACTTTCTGAAATGTTGTGTTCTTTCTGGAATACCACATGATGTACAAAGTTAAAAAAACAGCAATCCTATGTGAAAGGTACATGTTACTGCTGTAAGGACAAACAGCAGTCCTATGTGAAAGGTACATGTTACTGCTGTAAGGACAAACAGCAGTCCTATGTGAAAGGTACATGTTACTGCTGTAAGGACAAACAGCAGTCCTATGTGAAAGGTACATGTTACTGCTGTAAGGACAAACAGCAGTCCTATGTGAAAGGTACATGTTACTGCTGTAAGGACAAACAGCAGTCCTATGTGAAAGGTACATGTTACTGCTGTAAGGACAAACACAACCATTTGCATTAAAAATATTTTCAGCACACTGAAGAGTTTCATAAAATATGGGAATAATGAACCAAATGAAACATATGTGGGTGCATTTATGGGCACATCAACAGGTGGCGCCATCATCCTGTACATACAGTACAGGTAGTGTCACAGTGATTGCAGCACGGCAGTTCAGGGGGAACAAACAAAACAGCACACTTTATGGACACAAGAAATGCTTACAACACTTGGAATGAAAAAATCATAATCTCATGGAAACAAACCTTTTAGGAACCAAGAACACCACTGTAATTAACACACACAGTGAATGCTATTATACTGAATGGTTCAACACAGTTTGAAGAAGATGGTAAGAAGACTCCTGAGCTCATAACATAAGTTCTTGATTAGATGAGCAAGTGTGAACTACTCAAGAACTACCCTGTATCAGACAGCCACGTGTGAACTAGTCAAGAACTACCCTGTATCAGAAAGCCAGATTAATGATGGGTGCAAGATTCTTGAAGGCTGTGGAAAGTTTAGATTTTGACAGAAAAGAATTCCAGCACAGGAGCAGTATATGAAACAATGTTAGTTATAACTACTGTGCAACTGGTGACAAATTTCAATGCTACAATTGCCATGGCATAACATCCCAGAAAATGTGAATCTTCAGCAGTATTGCTGTGACAAACACAAATATCACAAACCTCAATGCAGTTTGTAGGAACAATGTTCCGTACATGTGACCTTGTCCTTATGTATGCGATAAAGGCATATAGGGGGAGTAGAAGTACAGCTCCACTCATTCTTAACCTCAGTAACAGATGGACATGAGCAGTCAACTTAATTCCCTGGTCCCTTTACAGCCAGCACAAGAGCCCCTGGCACCCTTTGGACAGAAGGACGACTGGGCCCTTGCACTGATCTGGATATTCTGGTGATGTGAAAAATTTGTTGCCCCTGGTAGGAATCAAACCCTGGATCACCCAGCCAATAGCCTTGTCTCTGTACTGACACAGCTATCCCAGCTCCCTTACTCCACAGTAAGAGTATATTTTTTAAACGTTTGTAAAATATTCATGTATTTTAATCAAATCTACAAGGTTCTGATAACGATGTGTTACACTGAGACTTAACAGGTTCTGATAACGGTGTGTTACACTGAGACTTAACAGGTTCTGATAACGGTGTGTTACACTGAGACTTAACAGGTCTCTGGGCTTTCAGTATCATATAACACACTGAAGAGCACACATTTTTGAAACTCAGTCTCTTCAGAATACCAAATGACAGAAAAGGCTCACGAATCTAATAACATTCAATATATATGCTTGATCTTTACTTTCGCACCGTGCATGTTGTTATATTTATTTTATTCAAACCAACTCATGCACTCTTTTTAAAACACATTCACATTCACATTTAAAACTCTAAATTGTTAAAAATGTTTGTAAAACACATCCTTAAAACCCTACATGTTTCGGTCACAATTGTTTGACCATCTTCAGGAAGCCGTCTTTCATGCTTGGTGCTGTTACTACTTCTCTGCTTGTTTGCATCGTCAAGTTCTTTATTTGGTATGTGGCTGTATGTTGTCTATGTGTGTGCGTGCCTGATGTACTTGTCTGTGGGATGTGTGGTTGTGAACTGGACAGTTCACAACCAAAAATCCCACAGACAAGTACATCAGGCACTCACACACATAGACAACATACAGCCACATACCAAATAAACAACTTGATGACGCAAACAAGCACTGAAGGTAGTAATAGCACTAAGCACGAAAGACGACCCCCTGAAGATGGTCAAACAATTGTGACCGAAACATGTATGGTTTTAATGATGTGTTTTACAAACATTTTTAACAATTTAGAGTTTTAAATGTGAATGTGAGCGTGTTTTAGAAAAAGTGCATGAGTTGGTTTTAAATAAAATAAATATACGCTTGAATTCAAAATTCATTTTTGAAATATTATGACATCCTTTTTCTCTGGCCCTACACCAGGTGCTGTGGTCCTCTGGTCTCTGCACCTCAGGGCTTACACACAGTGCAGATATATTTAATGTAAACACAAAATGTGTAATATAAAATTACTAACAGTCTCATTTTATGCACAAAATTTGAAATAATGTGAATCCAAAAATTAACTTCATTGATACATATTGTGTTGAAAAAGTATGTTTAAAAGTACAAATACACTGTAATGGTTTTAGATTATGTACTCAAAGAATGCAGCCCCCTAATTTACATTTACTCCTACAAAGAAAATTAGTCTTGAATTATGCAAGATCTTCAGGAATGCATCCCTCGCATAAAATGCAACCATACTGTACTTTGTTCTGCGCTAACTCACCGTATCAGTTACAGTCTTCCTTTCTTCCTGACAATTAAATGTAATTAGGGAAATAAATTTACAGGAACTATGGAGCACAAATCTATTCTGTAGAACTCATTAAATGCATACTACCTGAAGGAAGTTGCGTTTGTGATGGTGTTGTGGACTGAGACATGGGCTGAGTTGACTGCTGTTGCTGCTGGTGCTGCTGCTGCTGCTGCTGCTGCTGCTGTGGTGGTGAATTGCCAGATTGAGACTGGTTTCCTTTCTGTATGTGTTTATTCACTGCAGGTTCTGTTGAGTCCACTCTTCCAGCACCATACTGACTCTCACCAGAATAGTATGGATTGCCACCAAATGCAACAGGAGGCTGCTGAGCACCACCAAAGCCTCCATAATAGGCAGGTGCTGGATAGTATGGCTGATGTCCATACATCGGACTGCTGTATGGCTCCAGAGGTTTGTTGGAACTGCCATCAAAAGCTGGGTACTGTGGATTTGGTGGGAAAACTGGGGCCGAGTGTGGGGTTTGGACTGGTACATTCTGAGGAGATAACTGCTGTGAGTTATTGCCATCTGAATGGTGCTGGGAGTCACTATCAGTGTTAGTTCCTGCACCTGCGTAACTTGGAGATCTATCTGATGAGACATTCTTGTTTCCACGCCCTTTCTTTGATACTGAAGTGGCAGCACTGTTTGCAGGATTACTGCTGGGTGGAGTGTGAGACGGGGCTTGTGGGGATGTGTGACTGTGGTACGGCTGAGGTTGCGTTGGAAATATCTGATTCCTATTTGCAGATTTACCAGGCAGTTGTTGTTGTTGTTGTTGTTGTTGTTGTTGTTGTTGTTGTTGTTGTTGTTGTTGTTGTTGTTGTTGTTGTTGAGGGTTAATTCTACTTGCCTCTGAAACAGCATCATGTGATTCAAACTCAAAATGCTGCTGTTCACCCCTGTTGTTAGCACGTTTGGACTTTGTTGCTGGTGTGGCTGGTATGACACTAGTATTGAAACTGCCGGCTGAATTCACTGCAGTATTGAATCTTCCAATATTTGGAGCATTTTTCTGACGATTTTTAGAACCGTGTAACGTGCGTTGACTGACAGGGGAATTACCAGCTCCTAGGAAAGGTGAACCCATGACTCCACTAGATGAATCTTCTCTTGACAAATTTCCCATATTTCCAGCATGTGGGAAAGCTGACACGGGAATGTTCTGGTTGGGAACTTTAAGTTCCTCATTACTTTTTTGGAAACTAGATGGAGATTTTATGTCACTGGAATATGAAGGTTGCTGTGGAGATGTAATATAATGTTCTGTAGACAGTGGTTTTTCTGGCAAATTCCTTCGTATGGGGGGAACAGTATTCTCACTGCTTGTACTAGATTCGATGTCCCTGCCATGAAGCTGTGCGTTAAAAGTGTTATGTCTATAGTTCTTTAAAGATGTGGTCTTTCCATGAGGAGCATTAAGATTTGTCGATTGCTGCGGCAGCAGCTCCTTACTGGTGGGTGTGAAATGTGGAGTTGGCAAAGGAAGAATCTCCACTCCACTGTCATTTCCAATAGTCGCAGAATCAGTGACTTCAGACCGGAATGTAGGTGATTCTGCCTCTTGGTGCTGCTGTCGGTGACTGTAGTCAGCGAAACTGCTATGTGGCTTTTCTCTAGTACTGTTGTCTGCAACGGAATGTTTCTCTGCTCCATGTTGACTACCTTTAAATGGCTGCTGATAATGTCTGCCATCAGCTGTATTACCATCATGTCCGTGTGCACCGCCGCTGACCCTCGACATTCCTCGGAAGCCCTGACCTTGCTGCCAGTTGTCCTCATATGGTCCATGGAAATTGCTGTTGGTCCCACTATCAGTTTCTGTATGGCAGTACCTCCCATCAGGAGTTGCGTCCGATCGATTAAAGTTTGTATCTTTATGCTCGTCATAGCCGCCTGCCTGATTCTGCTGACTATACAGCATCCCACCATGTGTCTGCCTACCAAATGAACGATTTATGCTACCAGTGTCTTGAATGCTTTGATCGACCTGTCTCCCAAATCCATGGTTACCTCCAGCTGATGAATCATGATACGTTTGTTCAACGTGCCTTCCAAATCTATGACTTACATTGGATGGATCATGCATACCTTGGTCCATCTGCCTTCCATACCCATGATTTACACTCACAGAAGTCTCCTGCACTCTTTGGTCTGTCTGTCTAACAAATGGGTGACCAACATTTCCTGCCCCCTGTACACCTTGGTCCATTTGTCTCCTAAATGCACGATTCCCAGCAACAGATTGGTCACGAATATCTTGTCCTAACTGTCTTCCATATGAATTATTCATATTAGTTTCCTGAACTCCCTGATCTGAATGGTTCCCATATGTCACACTCATGCTAGATCTTGAATCATGCACCATATCATCTCCCAAGTGACCATCATATGATGATCTGTTACTCATGTTAGATTCCTGAATACTTCCAAATGCATGACTGCTCATTGAATTATCTTGATTAAAGTCATCAGATGAGGGAGATTTCAAAACACCACCATCCATAACATCCCTGTCTTCACCACACGGTGTGGAACCCATGTTTTCAGCACCAGAACTGCCCTCATCACTTGTATGGTGGCCCATCATTCCATGATCTGCCGAACTCTCTTGATGGTAGTACGGTTTAGCAGTTGCCATGTCTGTTTTGAGTGAACAAAAAGACAGGCACTATTAAAAACAATGGTACAAAAATTACCCATTTTCAGGGCTCCAAACCAAACCCATCTGCCCCTCCTGGAACAATAGCAGATCTCAAGTGTGCCCATCATAAGACTCAACCACAACCACGTGGGAGACAACACATTTTTATTTTTCTACCCAGAACAATACCAATATGACAGCTGTACAAGCTATACAGTAAAATATTTGGGGGCAGAAAGGGGGGGGGGGAGGGGGCATGGCAATCAAGATGCAAGGTTCTCACAGCAGGTCTTCTGGGATGTGACACTGTATCAGTGCCAGTAGTTTCTGTTGTTTCAAAGAACTGTAGTGTCTACATCTTCAGGGTCAAGCACCCTCCTTAGACTGCTGGAGCCTTGCAGAACAAGGCACTATGATCCTTCAGAATGTTGGAATCTACTCACCCAATGATCCAGCATCAGATTCAGAAGATTTGAATCTCCTAGTGCCTTCATATTCCCTACCATGAGAACCTCGCACACCACACCACATGCATTCTATATGATCACAGGACATGAATATACCTACACAAAACTAAAAATGTATACTTACAAGACATACAAAACTCTGGAGAAGTGGTGTGTTCAAGAAACTATTTAAAAAAGCTTACGGAGAATACTTGTATTATGTTGTCTGTAACACCACTGTACTCACAGTGCCTCCATACCTAACGTCAGCCGCCTATATAGTTAATTAGTTAGCACCACAATGCTACTAAAAGCATAAAAGTATTTTGCATATTAAAATAAAAAAACTTGAACACAAATTGTAGATTCTTCAAAAGACCAGTCAGTATACAAAACTCTGCAGCCTTGCACTGAATGATGACTAGTCACACCAAGGGCAGACAGTTTGCCTAGGTGCCACATTAATACTGTTCAAAGTTGCAACTTAATCAAAAGTGAGGTAGTTTCGAACGTCACGTACTTCATACCTAGTGCCATACAAATAAACTGCCATATTTTCTGGACCAAAAGACACACTTCTTTCCCCTCCAAAATACTATGTAAAATTTTCCTGCACCTTATGGTCTAGAAGGTATCAATATGATCTTCAAAGCAACTGAGACACCAACAATCACTGGAGGCATTAACAGTGGCTATCACAGGACTCAACCTTGGAGTGAAACAAACAAAGCCAAATTGTTCCTTAACTTGTTACTCAAGAATAAGCAGTGACAGTGAGTTTATAGGAAACAAGTTTGTTCTTGGAATGTGTAGCAAACAGACAAGGATTTTGTATACTGCAGGCTACAAATTAAATGTGAAGTATGTGAAACAGCAGGGTAATAGGGCTGTAAAAAAAAAAACCTCTGGTGGTACATGAATGAAGAAGAAAAAAGGAAAATTACAAACCTAGAGAGAATAAACACTCTTGTCATACACATACTGCAAAATGGCATGACCTAGAAGCAGAGGTGAAATGGATGACAGACTACACACAAAACAAAATTTCTGTGTCCACAAAAAATTACCATTTTTAAAGGAAAAAGATGATTACAGAAAGCAGTACTGATTCTGGTGAGACAACTTGGTGTCACAGATTTATGAAGAGGCATAGACTAGAAAATGAGAGACTACTGAGAAGTTTTATAAGGACGTGCAAAGTCAGTAATGCCCTTGATGGTACTGATGATGAAGTGATGAAGATTTTAGGGGATTCTATGATTAAAAGAAATTTCATAATGCACTGCAGTTTTGTTGCATCAGTACAGTGAAATTCCTTTAATCTGACAGCAGCTGATATTCCACACATCTTAGCACTCTCACATTTGAGGACAACAGTCCCAAGTACAACAGACACAGCAAAATGAGTGTCTGTCTCTAGAGCACTCACTGTGGTACTCCTGACCCTTTGTCTCCTGGTTTGTCAGACACTCTGATAGAAACTGATATAACTCCAGAAACTGCAGTAGGGGACCCTAATGCCCCTGAACCAGCAGCTGAATGGAATACTCCTCCCACTTGCACAGCCCAAACACAGGAGCAGTAACAAAAAATTATCTGTAAATAGGTACAGTTTCATAACTGAGAATATTTGGTAATATGGCATCTGCCTGCTTCTGTGTGCGTCAGATTAAATGAATTGTACCACATTTGTGAATTTGAGCTTTCCCTGCATTTGCCTTCTGAAATCTTGTCATGTCATCACAAGGTCTGGAAAATACAATAAATGCTCCAAAAGTTACACAATGCAATGTGCATGACAGTGACAGAGCATTGCTATAAAATAGAGTCTGAAGTCAAGCCTGTACACTGACAATAACTGATACTTCTCATGTCATAGGAACACACTAGCATCCTCTAGATGCCGAACTAAATGATGAAATTAACACACCACTAGTATCTAATTTTCTACAAATGAATTCGATGTATAAGGAAAAATTTGCTGCAACAGAACTACGCAAACATTAAATTCACAATGTATGGAAAAAAAATGTCAGTATTAGGAAGCTGACTATGAAAGTTCATGGTATAATTACTGGAACAACGGTGTTTGTTCGTATCTACATTACAGCCTTCTGCAGTCTGATGCATGGTTGTCACAGTTCTGGAAGACCCTACTGCCTTCATGTTGTAGGGAAAAGCTAGCATACATGTGGTTTTACGTTCCTGTGAAATGCTACAGCATCATAACCAAGGAGAACACAATCATGAATGTTCAGCTTACCTGCACTGCTGCCAGTGTTGGTGCGATGAAAGTATGGTCTGGCTTGTGCCATAGGCTGCTGAGAACCAATGTTCCTATTACCTCCCATGGGTATGGAGACATCACCAACTGATGTACCAGTCCGCGGGCTCCATGGCTTCACCGTTACATCCTGTTTTATAATGCCAGTGCCACTACTATTACCCCCTATTCTACCCATAGGCTTGCCTGTTCCTCGCTGCTGAGGTTGGGGATTCTTTGGTATTATTGTGATGGCAGAATTATTCTTGAATGGAAGCACATTGCTAACTTTTGCTACATTAGCTGTCCGATTTACTGCAGTGACGTTGCTCTCTGAAAAGATGGATAAGTACATCAATCTAGTACAGCTGCTACACATAAATTGAAACCACAACACATTATACACATACAGAAATACCATCACGATACATACAACCAGCTTTTAATATCAAGTATACTGATACACAGATCAACTCATTTTCAGGATTTCACTACTAATTCTGTATGGACATGTTAACAATAACAGGTATACAAAACAATGACAATTTTAAATCTCCAGGATAAATAAGAATAGGCAGAGACAAGGAATACTGTTTTAAAACAAGGGTCTATATAAAGGTCATATTTTAAATCAATTATTATGTACATGAATAATACACAATTCTGCTATCACAATGAACAAAACAAAACATAATATAGGTACACAGTATGTCCCATTCTCATTGTTACGCCCCCCCACGTACAAAACACACTCAAAATTTGGGGTCTTTTTCAAAGTACAGACAACGATGTGTAATATGCCAGGAACGATGATAATTTAACCAAAATAATAAAAAGGGGAAATTGCTACCTAAAATAAAGAATATGCATCTCAATCACCTCCCACACAGAAAGTCTAAAATTCTCACTGTCCTACAACATTTCTATCTGGGAGGATTCCTGTATCAAAACAAGCAGTGGCTTCCACAGCATGCACATCCCACAACTATCCCAGAAGGGCTCCCTGTATCATCATTATATTCACAAGCATAAAACCTGCACAAAAAAATCAAATTCACTATTTTTGCTGTAAAACTGTGATGAGATTGTCTGAAAATGACTGTGATTTACTGCACGAATGTCAAATGGCATCTTTCTCCTAATACAATCACACAGAACATTCCGCCCCCTGCAACGCGCACATGCCATCACAACTAGGAATATGTTATTAACAGGCTGGGGGGAGGGGAGAGAGAGAGAGAAAAATTAATACAGTAGAATCTCAATGTTTGGGATGTTGACCTTTCACAAACACACATTTTACTACCACTGAGTTGACCTTTCATTACTGGTACAAAAAACTTGAAACCATGCGGCTGGTAGGTCAGCTTCCCTCACACTCCTGCTGTTGTGCAGACCACAATTGGCTTAATCAACCCCATCTTCGACAGCAAAGTTGACCCCGTTTATGCTTTATAAAATGACACCCTCTTTCAATAATCTAATTATTTTATTCTGCCAAAAAGTTATATCGTGCTATTCAGGTTTGTCATGCTCTCTGACGTTACTTGATTTTTCTATTACTGGTACGTCACATGTTCTTGGAATCAAACAGGCGTTTCACACTGAAAATGGATGCTGATATTCACGATGGTAATACTGGTCCCCAATAATCACGAACACTGAGACTCTACTGTACTGCATTCTTCCAGCCTCACACTGTCTATATACTAATTATGTTTCAAAGTTACATTCAATCTAAGAAACATAAGCACACCTTTCTTATACTCTGGAGCACTAATTTCTGCTTTTTCAGAAGCAGGTTTGCATTCTTGGTGCTGTGCCCCGGACCCCTTGCCTGCACCACCCACTTTGAATGCTGTGCGAATAGCAATAATTTTTCCATTCTCCAGCTGCATATAAATGCCCTTTGGACTCTTAAGCACCATAACACGCTGACCTGCCTTCAGCACAATAGAGGCGCGGTCTGGTGAATTTGTGGGAATCACAACATCTGAAACAGCACAAAAATTAATCAATACAAAAGCACATGTGCTAAGTTGCACACTTCTCACACACTACACAATAAGCCCACACAGCTTACACTCAAAATAAAAATATCTGCAGAAACAGCGATGGAAATGAAGTTCACGGCTGTGATAAATTGTGCACTTTCTATAAATGGAAGCAAAGGATTCTGGCTTCTCTGATTTCTGACAAACCGTTCCACATTATCAGTCATCAGACTCATCAGATGCAGAATTTGAAGTTCACTGCTATCTGCATACAAATATCACCAACATGCTGACTAGGCCACAAACTAAATGGCATTGTGTTTGTGTGGGTTTTGTAATGTGTGGGTGTTTTGCTAATATGTATACTGTACTCTGACTGAGGTTTTTCTTAACCTGAGGTTTTTCTTATCCTGACTGAGGTTTTTCCATGCTTTTTCCTCAGTTGTAAGGCAAATGCCAGGGTAAAACTCGCAAAGATGGGGCAAAGCCCACACTCTTCCACATTAGTTGTTATTTGTGTTGTTCTATGTATTGTTTGTGTGTAAATGTGTACTGCCACTGGGCGACAACCCAATTGCAGTTAATAAACATAACATCTGGTGTGTTTCTTTCTACTGTGTCACTTTATTCCTCTTACAAAATTACTCACCCCATTTAACTAGAATACAGCCTTTATAATTTCTGTAATGTTAGTCCACAGTTATCTTCTAACTTTCAATTTCTGCATATTCAATAAGAACTCAACAAACACAGTCATGAAATGTCCTCTTACATCACACATTATCTTTGTCTCTTATTCTTGTCATCAGCAAAGTACATAATGCAAGACTCCACAAATCCTGGGTGCCAAGTCACCATGGCCAGGCCCCTACACAATGTTGCGACATGTAACATTTTGGAAGCCTGCAGTGCGCATTAATGGCTTCCTTTTTGTTTGCAAATCATAGATGAACATGCACTGTGGCCACAACATGTCACTTCTTTCTTCTTATGTAGTAACATTTTGTATCAGCTGTTTGGTATGTTGTCTATACACTGTGAATGAGTACGCTACAGACAACACACCAAACATCTGATCCAAACACTTACTACATAAGAAGAAAGAACCAAGAACACAGAAGTTCAGACACAAAATACAGTTTTACACTGTATTAAATAATACACTATATGCAATTTTATTTTAATTATATTCCAACTGTATTGTAACTACAACCCAATTCTAATAATTTTAATAATTGTAAACACAACAACAGTTGTAACCACATGAGATAATTATAAGCTGAACATTGTTTCATATAACTCCCTGAGGATGGCCAATAAATCTGGCTGAAACATGTTGCAGATCTGACTACAAATAAAGAGTAGTATTGTGCAACAAGTTGGTTGTAATTCTCTGTGAATATAACACAGTTGCATAGAAAATGTGTAATATAAAATATTTGGTTAATGTCTCCATCACCGGTCACTCAAGATCATGTGGCAAAGTACAATTGACACCACCTGGCACAGCACAGCACAAGTAATGAATCTGAGCAGTGCATCAGCTTCACCATACAGCAGGAAACAGACTTTAGGGTTTGCAAGTCCGTGTATCATCATACTTTCAACTGAATCAACCAGCAAGATGCAGCAACTTCTCAAGTTTATTACTTGTCGTTTACATACAGCTCAACATGTTTCGGGCATCCTCATGCCCATCATCAGGAGCTACAACAACTGCAGTAGCAGCCTCTGGTTTACCGTCAGAGCTTGGTGATAGCAGTGCTGTTGGTCGTGGTCGGGCCGACC
>Ga0268261_10002041_pt1 | contig 14348 bp, 13 predicted proteins | sample TergutNc150P1_FD_190353 | JGI IMG/M metagenome (GOLD analysis project Ga0268261, IMG submission 190353) | Nasutitermes corniger P1 segment gut microbial community from laboratory colony in Florida, USA - Nc150 P1 (SPAdes) (version 2) | ecosystem: Host-associated > Arthropoda: Insects >... | reverse complement strand
TGTGTATATATATATATATATATATATATATATATATATATATATATATTCAGAAACTCGACTGTTTCAATTCTTGATCAGTAAAATTGCAGTATATTGCGTCTTAGTTATATAAGTCAGACGAGCAATGGTGTGTGAACAAATAATAGTTCCTTTTACTGTGAAATTAATTAAATTCGTACAGAGTATTTCAGCGAAATGTCGAGGTAATGAGTACTAAATATATTGGTGTACTTACCACTTCAAGATTCAAGATATAGTACTTTGGAAATACAGCAAACAATTGGTTAATGAATATATTTTCGACATCGCAAGCGTCTAACAACACTACGCCTTTCCCCAAACAGCTACACATAAATCTGGGAATCATGATTGGTCCTTTGTGACCCACACCTTCCAGTTTCCGGGCATATCGATCGATTTGAGAGCTCTTCACAAGGTCTTCCGCTCGCATTCGCAGAAGCATTATCCTAGTCGCTTCCGTTGCCTGCACCCTTAGGAAAAAATAAACTAAATACTTATCTACGTAACTAACTACCTTGCTCACAGATTGAGTAACTATTTGATTGAATAACTGTCTGTGATGCAGGATATTGCTTAATATTTGGAGCTAAGAGATATGGACAAAAAGATACCTGGAGAAAGTAGCATGACGAAAGGTTCCATAATTTTAAAATTAAGTTATTTATATTCCGTATACTCTGATAGTGACTTTTATATACCAACAGCCGCACTATAATTAGATAGAATGATGTACAAACATGTAAATCTCCTACATGTTTCGGCCTCTTTCGGTCATATTCAGGGAAGTATGAAACAAAGAAATATAGATTAACGTCCAGGTACATCACAGATGTGCAATAATACATTTCAGTGATACTTTACGCATTACTAACTCGATATCAGAATAAAACAATATTACACCCAAATTAATACATGATATCGTCACGTGTTTATACACTGTACTCAATCAGAATTATTTCCAATTTTCTGGTAACTTTTACACACCCAAAAAGGATTTGAAATGGGTTTACACGTATCAGGCATTGATGCTGAAATTTTTCTCTAACACCATGGTAAGCTGTGTATGAAATACATGCTGGAAAAACAATAAAATATTATACAATAGGTATGTTGATGACATTCTTATGCTCATCAATAATAATAAGGTAGCCGAAGATAATACATTAAACAGAATGAATAATGTACTTGAAATTCTAATGAAGAACAGAAAACATTGGGTTCCATATGTTGTTTTTCAGATTTACTCATGATTAGAAACAAAGAACAAATTTCAAATTGATATTCGTAGAATTTCTATTAAGAACACGATACATGTTACATTCAACCACCTGATGGAACATGAGATAATAGCTTACAGATTACTTATCAACAGGGTGTATCGGCTTTCATTAATACTCGTACCAGAAAGGAAGTCTCTTGAATTAAACACTGCTAAACATCTACAACAGCGTAACTGACTCCATATAAAATTATCACGCACCCAAACACCAGAATAAAAAAACCATACATCTCTGATCATAAACTAATCTAGATCCCGCAACACTTGGATTACCTTTATACACCTCAGCACGTACTCCGAAAAATTACAAATACCCAACAACGCCAAAATAAAGGTAGTATATCTATCCCCTAACACCAATTCCAAGGAACTGCTTTTATGCATATTTAGTAAGATAATATAAAAAGTGGTTTAATATTTTACATTTTTCATGCAACTATATTGTATACATGATATTTAATACCAACTTGTCGCAAAATGTTTTGTTAGTTAATTATTGCTCCGACATGTTTCTTTCTTAGCTATTGCCCACATTCAGGGAGCTGCAAACCTCGAACTAATAAGATCCCTGAAGATGGCCAACAGCTGAAGCCGAAACACGCCGCAGCGGTAATTAACAAATGCACACATTGTGCAGCAAGTTGGTATTAAATATTTAATATATAAAAAGGAGTATTTACCAAACAAATCCTAACACTTGCAATACGTATTACGTGGGACAAATAGCAGGCGGTTTCAGATTTGTTTTCGAGAACATGTACAGTACATTAAAACAAATAAACCTCAATCCACATATGAAGTACATATACTGTATCAACAACACGAATACGGACCAAAAAGACACTGGAGCCAGTAGTAAACCATCCCGTTTACCGGCCAGGCCCCCTGCGCTGTGATTGGCTGAAACCTCCACTTTTCCACCCCCCTGCGCTGTGATTGGCTGAAACCTAACCCTCCCCTCCCTCTCCCCTACGCTGTGATTGGTCGAAACCTATAGTTGCCCCACCTCGCTGTGACGTGATTGGTTGAAACTTATACAGGCCCCGCCCCCTGTGACGTGATTGGTCTGAACCTGTACCGGTCCCTCCCCCTAAACCCCAGGCCATCACGTGATATAAACAAATTATGGCGGAGGGGTCAATGACCTTTTCGCTAAACCTAACTATAACTTTTATTATTTTGAAACGTTATTGTCACGTGATGTAAACGGCCCCAGGCGGTTACTTGATGTAAACAAAGATCAGACATTATGGTGCCGGGCTAAACATAACTTTAACTTATTATTTTGAAACCTAACCCTCCCCTCCCTGCCCTTGCTGCCCCAAGCGGTCACGTGATGCAAACAAAAGTCCCAGACACTATGGCGCCGGGCTAAACCTAACTTTGACTTGTTATTATTTCCAAACTTAACCATCCCCTCCCTCCCCCAGACGGTCACATGATGTAAACACGAGGGCAGACAGTTTGGCGCTGGACAAAACCTAACTTTAAATTGTTATTATTTTGAAACATTGTTATTGTCACGTGATGTAAACAAAAGATGGCAGATGGGTTAATGACCTTTTTGCTTAACCTAACTTGTTATTGTTACTTGATGTAATCAAAGGCGCCATGTTGAATTTTTGGCAATATGGCGGCCAGAGCGGTAATTTTAAACATATCTTATTATTTTGAAACTTAACGGTGACCTTGTTATGGTTGCCGGATGTAAGAAAACACTCTAGACAGCTTGGCGCCACCGCTATTTTGAATTTGAGGCAATATAGCGTACACGCGCGGTAAATTTAAACCTAACTTTAACTTGTTATTTGAATAGGGTGGCCTTTTTGCATTATGGCGGACACGCGCGTTATTTATACCTAACTTTTACTTGTTATTTTAATAAGGCGGCCATTTTTACAATATGGCGACCAGCGCGCTATCTTTGATTTGTTACTAACCGCCATTTTAAATTATACTGCTAACCTAACTTATTGCGCTAGTTTTAAAAGTTTTATTTTTAAGAATCTAGGTTCGAAGGAAAGGAATTAGGTTCCCGCCCCGAGGCATCATAAAACGATCCCACCCTGGGTAATTGTAATAAGGATAATAAATAAATAAACAAATTTTACAAAATATAAAAAATTCAAATTGTTTGCTAGTAATTAACTGAGTGAGGTATCTTTTCCTAGACGAGTGACGTGTCGTATCATACGAACTTAGGTGCACTTTGCTTTACATCCTCCAGGGTAATTCCACTAAAATTCCGTTTAGACTCATCACAAACCACTTAGAAGTTTGTTGACCCCAGGACAAAATCATTAGTTTAATGGTTTGTTTACCCCTTTAGACTGTTGGCGCCAGCTGGAATGCAAGTTAGATAAAATCAGATAACGTTTCTAGGAACAAACCATTAAGGGGATACTTAAGATAACAATCAGGTGACATACTTTGAAAGCCATTAAGGGGATGGTCGAGATAACAATCAGGTGACTAGTAGGAAAAAGCCCATTAAGAAGAGAAACAGGTCGCAACATGTCTGAGGGACAGTACTATATTTTGAGGCATTTTAATTCTACTGGAATATTCTGCGTCGTGCATTGGGAACGTACAGAGGTTATTACGCTACGCGAGTATATACTTGTATTTACCGGCGCAACGTGTACTTACATAAGCCACACCAACAGCAGCCAGCAGCTACAACTGTGCCAACTACATCTGTTGCAGCCAGCATATAGCACAATTTATTCTTGTAATTTTAACACCTGCAGCAACCAGCGGTTACAGCTGTATTAACTACTACTGTTCCAATCTGCATTCTGCAGTTTAAGTGTATTTTATCCATTTCAAGTAAGTGGTCATATTATAAAGTGGCTAAGAACATGATGCTGAATAGGGCTAGTCCTATTCCTACTGCTGAGGCACCCTCTGTAAGCAGGGAGGAGACAACAGAACAGCTACCCTTCAAGATTTTGGATTAGACCTCTAAATCTTTTTTCGAAATTTAACGCGAACGGGCGTAGTTTGCTCATAATGTGTAATTCCTCGGGTGAAGAGCAAGAGCCTACCGTATATCTCAAGGAATGCATTACTGCACTAACGAATAACCTAGTGGATAAAATACCAGGTAGAGATTTGGTGGGTCAGAATCCGCAACACTGATAATGTGCAGGATAAGGTGGTTGGCATTAGCTTACGTCGCCGTGACCAGTTTAAGCCTGATATGGTTTGGTCTGTACTTGGGAAAGTCATACAGAGTAATAGTAGGTTTGGTCTGACTGACCGCCTGGAAGTGCATTTAGACCATGTCAGGATGGCTGTCGGAAACGGTGGAGTTAAGACAAAAGGGCATTCATTGGATGTACTGAGTGCGATTAAAAAGAGTATCATCACAGTAAAGAAGGTAGTTAAGTGTTTGCCTTATGCACTGATTATTGCTACGCCTCCGGTAGTCTGGTGACCCAAAGTACAAATAATACAGAGACGGCTATGGACTACATAAACCTGTTGAAGAACGCTTGAATGCTTCCGGTGTTGCTTTATCAAATGGCGGGGGTCTCGGAAGAACTTCGACAGTTTCAGGAGTACCTTTCAGATTACAAAATTATTGTGTTTGATGATCTGTACCCAGATAGGATAATGTTTAGCGGAAATTCCCTTCGGGACAAGAAATTATACCTCCTATATGATTGGGACTCGGCACTATAATGTAATTACCAACCTTAAAGTTGCAATGGCGAAAAGTACTATGTAACGGATGTGACAAGTTATATGACAATACAAACAAATGTGCTACGCCAGCCTGTACTAAAGATCAGTCTAGGTATTGTGGTACATGTAACAGACGGTTTCTCAGTGAGAAGTGTTTCCAGAATCATCTAGTTCTCAAAGCGAAAGGCAAGTTAGTCTGTCAGTGGAGGCATATGCTGGAATTGTACTTATTTGGTAACTTTTGGTTCAAAACATGAATGCTTTAAGAAATTTTGCACCTTTTGTAATAAGAAACAACCTTCAGGCCACTTACGCCACGTGGAACCATTGAAACCTAGCAAGCTATCAAATGAGTATTTGTACATTTCCTTTGACACGGAGTGTACACAAGACCTTGAAAAGCTTGATGGGTTCTTTGAGCATGTTCCAAACCTCATATGTGCTCAGATGTTATGTTGTAAATGTGAAGCCATGGAAGATGTTCATGTCGATTGCGAACAGTATGAAAAGCGTGTCCACTCGTTCTTGCAAGACCCCGTAGGCAAATTTATCCATTATCTCCGACTGTTTAGACAATTCGCTGACAAGGTTTATGTCATTTCACACAACTCTCGTGGATACGACGCACAGTTTCTTAGAAAGTTTCTGCAACTTAGATGGTAATGATTGATAATGCATGGTAGCAAAATTCTTAGTATAGTTGTGGAAAATCTTCATTTTGTGGATTCGTTAAATTATTTGCGTATGAGTCTAAAAAGCATGACCACATCATTTGACCCAACATGCAAGAAGGGGTACTACCCCACTTCTTCAACACGGCCAGCAATGTGAATTATGTGGGCTCCTATCCTAAACCCGAATTTTACGGGGCGGAATTTATGTCCGTTGAAAAGCGCGCCCAATTTCTTAAATGGCACGAGAAGCAAAAGGTAGGGTATTCTACAATAAGGATAAACTGCTGGCCTACTGTATGGACGCTGTGAATGTATTGAGGCAGGCATGCTGTGCGTTTAGAAATTTGTTTTTGAAATTGTTTAAGATGGACCCATTTACGGAAGCAATAACTATATCGTCCGTTTGCAATAAGGTATTCCGAAACAAGTTCTTGAAATCAGACGTAAGTATTATCCCGAGTTATTGTATGGGGGATCGTCATTCTGTTCAGGGTCTTCAATCGCTGGCGTATAGTGGGCGGACTTGTAACATTATTCATGCGGGTAATGGGAGGGAAGTTCATTTGGCGTGGGTACCAAACGTGAAAGTCGATGCGTATTGTCAAGAGATAAATGAAGTCCTTGAGTATTTGGGGTGTTTTGCCATGGGTGTCTTTGCATGCCCAATCTACATAAACCCATTAGCAACACTGAGGAAACACTGGAGAACAGGTATGAGGAAACAATGGCGAGCTTGCAAAAATCAAAGACGCTTTTTACACTGATGTTTCGATCTGAGGGTGCGAGTTTAGAAAACTGTTGCGTAACACTCTTGGTCTTCAAAATGAACTTCGCTCGCACCCCTATGTCAAGAACTCTCCCATTAATATTCATAAAGCATTGCAAAAGGGTAGAACCGAGGCTAATAAAACATACTAAGGGTCAAGGATGGGGATGAAATCCGATATGTAGATATCATCAGTCTGTACCACTACATTTTTATATACGGTAAATTTCCTGGAGACCACCCGAAAGTGTACGTGGGTGCAGAATGTCTCCCTGGATGTTTGGATAGAGAGGGTGTTATCAAATGTAAGGTTCTACTTCCTAAGAAAATGTATCATCTATTACTTCCGTATAAAAGGAACTCCAAACTGTTTCCCTTGGGTTCAGCTTGTGCCGACACTGTGAACCAGGACGACTGTACACTGATGAGGAGAGGTGTATAGTTGGAACATGAGTAGTGGATGAGGTCCACAAGGCTGAAGATATGGGTTACGGCTTGGTGGACGTGTTTGAATTTTGGTAGTATGAGGTAAAGTGTTTTGACAAAGACCAATTCAGGAGGTTTTTTTTCGCAGAGTACGTGAGAATGTTCCTGAAATGAAAACAAGAATCATCTGGCTACCCATCCTGGGTTCAGAGTGAGGAACACGAGGACAAATACCTAGAGAACTACCGGCGCACAGAGGGAATTGCTTTAGACAAGGCATCAATTTCAAAAAATGCAGGGCAACGTAATTTGGCAAAGCTAAAATTAAACTCAATGTGGGGCAAATGGGCACAAACACCAAAACAAGACCCAGACTACAATTATCAACTCAGAGAAATAGTTTTATGAGCTTTTAACAAGTCCGGGTACTGAGGTTACAAACCTCATATTCCCGAACGAAGAGGTGGCATGGGTCTCTTGGAAATATTCCGAAGACAATGTCGCCTCAGGAAAGAATGTTAACGTGGCAGTTGCTGCTTACGTAACAACCCAAGCTCGTCTTAAACTATACGAGTACCTGAGTAGATTGGAGGAGTCTGTTCTCTACTGCGATACAGACTGTGAACTAGGTTACGAAGGTAAATGAACCCCCAAAAGTGACAACAGAGGACTATCTGGGCGACCTCACAGTTGAGTTGGAGGAATTAGGCTCTGACTCCTTTCGGCCCGAAAAACTATGCGTTTTAAGTAATTTGCCCCTCCACCGGTAAACGTACAACTAAGTGTAAAGGACATAACTTTCAATTATGATAATTCCAAAGTTGTAAACTTTGCTTCTTTGAAAAACATGATTCTGGAAGACGCACCACATGTACATGTCTACAATCCTCGGAATATCGAAAGAAAACATGGTGGCATAGTGGTGTCAGAACCCGAGACCGAGGAGTACAAGGTTGTCTTTAAAATGAGTCGGCTTATGGACAACTTTGATATCTCTTCCATATTATATTAGTAATACTTATTTACTTATTTATTTATATATATAGAGGTACCAATAAACATCACAGTTCATTTCATAGTATGATTATGAAGGTGCAAAATCCATTTACACTAATTGTTGCAGGACCAAGCAGTTGTGGTAAATCAAATTTGTAATTAGATTGTTAGAGTGTAGGGAGCAGCTTTGTGGCGTTGTGTTTGAAAATGTTGTGTGGTGTCACCGTAAAAATAACGCCCCGCATCATCTTAAAAAAACGTTACATTTCTTAAAGGCGTACCGGACTTCGAAAATCCTGAAAATGTACCTACGCTTTAGTGCTAGATGATTTAATGGACTCTACTTATTCTACAAACGTTAGTCAATTATTTACCAAAGGATCGCATCATCGTAACATCAGTCTAGTTCTAATTACACAGATCTTGTTTCACCGTGGTCCATCGTAACGAAATATTTCAATGAACATCAAGTATATAGTTGTGTTCAAGAACCCCAGAGATAAGACTCAGATTCTGCACTTGGGCCGGCATGTCTACCCTGAAAACATTTCTAGTTTTCATAAGACATACCTAGACGTGTGTAAAGATCCGCACACCTATTTGTTTTAGACTTTACGCAATCAGTCAACAGTTTGTTGAGATTTAGAACAAAGATATTTCCTGGGGAAAATACAGACTTTTTGCGGCTGTTGAAGGTAATGAACCGGTTGAAGTCACAGTTACACTTTCTCCACGTATTTAAGACGCTAAACCTCAGGCCAGACGCGCATTACTGAAATTTGCAGATGAGGATCTAATTAATCTTTACAGGCCTAATATTAAATATATCTAACGCAGCCTGCACTCCCCATTGGCCGAATGTTATATATATATATAACAACGAGCATGCATTACGTTTTTCAGCGCTCACGGCATTTTCTTGAGTAGGAAACACAAAAAAACTTGTTGTGGGTTCCACAACAAGACCTGGTATTCGTCAGGAGCAATGATGTCATTTATGGCGGTCCGGGTTTCGACATTATGTGCACACTCGACCTTTGGGTATCAGCTGAGGGAGTAAAAGGCAAGACACATTAGACCATTGTTTTGAGGCTGAAACGTAGAACCTTGATGACGAAGAGCTGTAGCTAGTATTCTGGCAGCTTTCGTAGAAGTGTAGTGCGTCTTGATATTTTGTAGTGGTGGGCTGGCTTATACATTACAGTGGCGGATTGGCTAGAAACACCAATCCAAATTTTTCACAACGTTTATTGTCCAAGGTGCAAGTGTTAGTTTCACGGTCGTGTCTGAAGTTACATTATCAGTGGCGAACTGGTATATATTGCATAAATTCACTGTCGTTTTGTAAGGAAGTACCCCTTCCGCGGTATTGATATTTTTCCTGAGTGTTTACCGACAGAGTTTCACTTGGATTACTTTCCCGTTGAAGAATTTTTTAGACTTTAGACCAGTGGTGCATTATTAGTAACTGTGGCTTATTTGATTTTGTTGGGACATTTTAAAGAATGGAACCTCAGAAACGAGTTAAGTATTCAAAATCACTCGATCCTGACTAAATAGAGGAGGTACTGATGGATGACGAATCTGATGAGGAATTAGAAGACAGAAACAAAGTGGTGGAACCTCGTGTACAGTCTTCGTCATCCTCAGAAGATAACTATGTCGAGGAAACCGAAGTTGCGTTTCGGGCTACAAGAGCCCGGGATTCGTCAAATTTCTTGAATTTTACTGGACCACCAAACGGCGTTAACCAATCACCTGCCTCTGATATAAATGCAGAATCTTCTCCCTTTTCAAATTTCATCCTCTTTTTAGGCAGATTTTTCAAATTATTCTAACCGAAACAAACCGCTACTTCCATCAATACATGTCATCTAGACCTACAGGAAGCACTTCAGCACAACCATCTGATCTTGCCATTGAAGAAATGTACAAAATTTTTGGACAATTCAAATGGGGCATGACCAGCATCGCAGTCTCAAAGATTGATGGTCCAGAGAGAAGCAGTACAGCACTCCATTTAATTCAAACGTAATGGTAAGCGATAGCTTCTTCCACATTCTTCGATTCCTTTATTTTGAAAACAATGACGACCCTCCGAACCATGAGGACCGAAACTACGACAGACTTTGGAAAATACGAAAGAATTTTTACACACTGAACAACAAATTTTGTGAACTGTACAATCCGACAGAACATCTTGCTGTGGACGAAGTGGTCGTGTTGTACAAAGGAAGAGTAGATTTTCGGTAATATATTCCAAAGAAACAAAGGATTAGGCATCAAAATTTACAAACTTTGCGACTCTCTGGGCTACACTTATGAAATGAGCGTGTATTTAGGCAAGCAATGGCAGAATACCACCGCTCAAATAACAGCAACACAAGGAACGGTGCTGCAAGTTATTCGAAGAGTTTAGGGACTGGGCCACAAAATTTTCATAGACAATTATTTAACCTCGCCTGCTCTGTTTGATGACCTGTTACAAGGAAAAATCAATGCGTGTGGCACAGTTCGCCATGACAGGCGTGGAATGCCAAGAGATATAGGACCAAAATCTCTAAGAATGAAAAGGGGGACATAGCGACACGAGTCATGGGAACATTAAGGGCCGTTCGCTGGAAGGACAAGCGGGATATGTACAGTCTCACAACCATGCACGTTCCCAGTGTTGAAGGAAATTTCACTTAAGAATCTGGCCAGGCTATCAAACCTCGTGTTGTAGAAGACAACAATGCATGCATGGGGTTTGTGGACAAGGCAGATAGAATAGTCAACAGCTATGGAATTTCCCGCAGGACATGGAAATGGACGAAAAACATTTTTTCCACCTAACAGACATGACAATTCTAAACGAATTTCTTATCCACAAATCGTGTGGCGGCAAAATGTCGCACAAATATTTCCGCGAGCTTGTCGTTCGCGAATTGATTTTCCATTCGCAAGAGGAAAACGTGACACCTAGTGGCATTTCAAGGGGCAGACTAAGTCCAACTGCGTCCCAGCTCAGTCGACTGGAAGTAAAACATTCGCATCATTGGCCTTCCAAAGGAAAGCAACGGCGATGTCGCGTGTGTTCACTGCACAAGCAAACACTGAGCACGCTGTATTTCTGCAAGAAGTGTGACGTTGGTCTGTGCGTAGTGAAGTGCTTCGAGAAGTGGCATACGCGTGTGAACTTGAGTCACTAGACACAAAGAGAAGCATTTACTGAGGCAACGCAAGGCAAATTATATCCTACAGCGCGGACAGGAAACATGTGCCGTGTAAACAAGTGTATATTCCTATGTACGTAACATCACACAAGCCAGCGGTGTAAAGCAAGGGGTAAGTAGATAAAAAGTTCAAAGAAGGGTCATTAAATGTCATGCAAAACAGAATTTGAAATCTATAATAAAGTTCCGTGAGCAAGATTTATTGCTAAAATTCGACACTTCGTCTATTAATGTAAAATTTAATTCTCTTTCAAACAGTTTTTATTTCACAATTTTATGTTATATAAAGCAGAAAATATATCTGTTTTTGTGAAGGCCTGCAATTTCAAGATTTAAATGCCCAAAATCTCCGGCCAGCAGGGGACTACTGGCATTTAAAAGTCAGTGCTTTAAAGGTTAAAGCTATTGTCGAGTGTGGTGTAAACATATTAAATGGGAATCATAAATTAACTAAAAAGGACAAGAGTAAATTAAGTGAATATAAAAATTGTTTACGTGCGTTGGTAAACAGAAAGATCAGTTTTAAAAGCAAATGGAATCTTTTAATTCAAAAAGGCGGGTTTATAGTTCCTTTAGTTTTCAGTATTTTGTCGTGTGTAATAGGAATATTAATTATTGGTAATAATTAACTAAAATGGCATTACAACGTATGATTTTAGTACACCCTGAACTGTGGGAAAGCGCTGTCAAACACAGTTACCGCCGCCTGTTAAAACAATATTAAAAATAAAGACCAAACCTATAATAAATGGATTCGTGTTCGTTTGCATCACGACCCGTATTTGAAAATTAAAAAAAAACGGGAACATATCCCCATTCCAACAGTAGAGACTACATGTAAAAGTGGGCGTTTTATTAAAGCAGAAAAGTTAGAGTCTGAATTAGAAACTAATTCTCAGCCAGTGCATTCACAGTACATTTATAACGAGTTGAGACGTAAATTATCACATATTCTACTTTTGGTGTGTACCAAGATGATACTGTCGTTTAAAATCGGGTGTTCGAGTTTTAAATATAACGATAAAAACGTGTTTGTTGATGGTTGAAAGTAGAAGGCAACACATTACCTGTGGTAATTGTTGACAAAAACTAGACCTGATAAAAATGTCACTTTTCAAGACAAACAGGCATATAAACAAATACTCTTACTGTCTAACGCACACAGAGTTAATTATAGTCGCACAGGTAAGATCAAAGCAAACAAAGGCCTCAAATATACGCGGATATTTCGCGACTGTTTACTGACAAAAAGGAAGTTGTGTAATGTCTGTAGGAAAAATTTATTAAAATCCTAAACATGCAGCGGGGTTTAGTTCAGTAGCAAAATTAGTAAGGGCCGCTAAAAGTAATATGACAAATGTCGAAAATTGGCTGTCAGGTCAGGACACGTACACTCTGCATAAACCAGTACGTAAAACGGTTTCTAGAAATCCACATACTGCAACAAATGTTGATGATATATGGAAAATGGATCTTGCAGACAAGTTCCCTGTCGAGATACAATGATAAATACAAATTAGCCTTTAGCGTTTACAATCCTTATCCTTTCTCCGTGCATGTTGTTACATTCACTTTTCATTACCAACTCATGCACCTATCAATTAAAACACTTTCACAGTTCACATTTAAAACTACACACGTTAAAATGTCTGTGATGCGTACTTAATTTAATTTAAAAAACCCAACATATTTCGGTCAGTCCTCAGACCATCATCAGGAGTCAGTTCCCGTACCTTGCGCAATTATTACGTGTCAGCCTGCCTGCTTCGTCGCTAAACAAGCAAAACTATATAACAACTTCAAAAACACCAATTGCAAATTACTACGAACCAATGCAGCAATATGGTTTAACAAAATGTGTAAAATAAAACAAGTCAAACCGGGCTATATACACATCAAGATCAACGGCAGGAGGCAACAGGACAGAAAAACTACAAACCAGGCCATCAGATACAGGATTAATCAGGAGATGAAATTCCTCTACCGCAAGAAGCAACACATCAACCAAAAGCTGTACAACATAATCTAGAATGTGCACAACAATATAACCGTGTGTGGCAGTATGTTCAACAGAATATAGATTCAAAATTATACGCAGATATGGACCTATTATACAAGAAACTGAACCGAAAACTAGATGCTCTAACACAATATATAAGAATAGATGACAAACCAAAAGAACACACACAAATACAAAACAATAGAGTCATAAACATGTCCAAAATAACATTCACGAAAGAACAGATCAACATATTGAAACTAGGACCGCAATATGCAATAGAACGGAACCCAAAACAATACATTAATGAATTAATAATAGACACCGAAAATGCAATCAGACACTTACAAAGTAACATGCAAAACACGTTCAGATACATGGCTGCTAAAAGATAAGGCAAATAGAAGAATCTAACAGACATAAATCTATGCACAAAAGATATCAATACAACATAAATCAGATAAAGAAAATACTACAACATAACTTGACAATAGCCAAAGCCGATAAAAGTAAGGCAATAATAATAATAGATAAAACCACTGTGGGACAAAAGATAGACACATTTATACAGGAAAACAACATAATAAAGTTAAACAATGATCCAACGGACGCCTACCAAAAGCAGATACAACAAACAATGCAAAAATGCAAGGATCTAATAGACAAGAATAAATTAAAATACATGTTAAACATAAAGCCCACAGCACCAAAAATCAATGCATATATAAAAACACATAAAGATAATAACCCTATCAAACCGGTTATTGACAATACAAAGGCACCTTCATACAAGATAGCAAAATTTTTGAATCGCAGAATAAAACAGTATGTAAATTTGCCTAACACATATACGGTACAAAATTCCAACGAAATGGCACAGGAATTACAGAAATCATATATCGGAAAATATCACAAAATGGTTGCACTAGATATCAAAGACCTATATGTTAACCTACTAAAACAGGGGATAATTCTATCTACAGCAATTTGGATAGACAGAAACAAAGTATGCACAGATATAAAGGAACAAATACTGCAGTTGTTAAATTAATAATAGAACAAAATTACTTTCAGTATAATAACCAATATCTCAAAACAGAAAAAGGAATAGCAATGGGATCGCCCACATCGGGAACATTAGCTGAAGTATACTTGAAACTAATAGAAGAACGGTACATAAAGCACTGGATAGAGAAACAGAATATAGTTTATTATAAAAGATATGTCGACGACATATTCATCATATTTGACACAAGCAGAATAAACGAAGAAACAATTA
>Ga0268261_10002040_pt1 | contig 14348 bp, 15 predicted proteins | sample TergutNc150P1_FD_190353 | JGI IMG/M metagenome (GOLD analysis project Ga0268261, IMG submission 190353) | Nasutitermes corniger P1 segment gut microbial community from laboratory colony in Florida, USA - Nc150 P1 (SPAdes) (version 2) | ecosystem: Host-associated > Arthropoda: Insects >... | reverse complement strand
CCCCACCTTCAGCATGTCTATATTTTCGGTTTTTCAGCTCACTGCCAATTGTCCTTCTGTGCCAGTTTTGTCATCGTGCTGGTTGATGTAACGCTAGAGCTGTAGGCTTGTGATCGGAATTTGTCGTTTTGAAGTACTGTATTTACTTAAAATTATGGGTTCAAGCAAATTTCCCGTACACGTATTAGCGTGTTGAAACTTTCCGAATATGTGACGCGACCGTTGCTGTCTATGTCAATGAATTCTAAAACAACTGGAATCGTGAAATGTGGTTAGTAACTTCGAATAGAAATTCGGATCCAATATTTACTTGCCATGTAGAAAATAATTGTATTTTATTTACGTTTATATTAGTTTGCAAAATTTCTCTCATTGTCTAAAATATGGACCACAACGGCGTTTTATTACTTCCTTTCCAGCGTGATTTGTTTTAATGTAGCTATTATTTCAGCAATAAATATTTATTATTAATCATAAAACATTACGAGTTTAATATCGCAATTAATCCATTTGAACCTTCTCTTTTCACATAATACAAAATTTATTACTCCGCTACTTTTCAATTACAGTTCCTTCAGAATTTGTTGCAGTTTTACAATTGATGCAGGCTGTTGTATCCGCAGGCTGGCAACTGACAATTAATGCGTTCTCGCCTGCAGAGGAACAGTTTGATATTTGCCGAGCGGGAGCAATATGTGTTGCACTCGGGATATTTAAGTGTACAATCGTTGAGAAGAAACAACAGACTTTATTGCACGAACCACCAGTAGGAACTTACAGATCTTGTCTGTCTGACTTCCAGTTCGAAAGTGAAGCCTCCGGCTTGAGAGACAAGCAATTACAAACTAAGCATAACTGTTCCACAATAATACATAACACTTGTCAATAACCTATAACACCTGCAAATAGCCATTAAACTAAAACACCTGCGGATCATAGGCACTTAACAATTGTGCGTAACATTTGTAACATCTGCATATAACACCTCCCCCTTTTGGGGAAGACCAAACACATCCCCTTTTTGGGGAAGACCAATTGTGCGTAACACTTGTATGATCTGCATGTAACTCCTCCCCCCTTGGGAAAAGACAAATTTACACCTTAATTGTTTTTAAAAATAGGATTTTGAGTTGCGCAGTCTATGAGATCTGCGCGGTTTTGCTTCAGGAGTTTGCGAATTTAATTCGCGTAATGGCACATCTTCCTGTGCCATGACCAATCTTTCATTACTGGTATGTATTTTAATATTGACTACACTTCCTGAGCCAGTAGTATCAGTTATGGCTTTTGCACAACTAATTTTACCCTTGAAACAATTTTACAGTTTGTAGAGTACATATAACACAATTAACACCAAGCAAATATATACAAGAGCAGAATACGTGTTGTGGGTTGACGTGTGCGGCCTTTTTCATTCTTGTTCTTTAATCATATTTTCTACATCAGAAATTCTATGGCTAGCAATCTTTGAGTCATCCAAATGAGACACAATATGTTTGAAACTGTTGTCAAATGTACGGTACTAATATTAAACTTCACATTCAGTTTTTCACAACAATCATATTCCAAGTGTACCCTGGACATAAAATCTCTTTCATAACCCGGGTTACTCTTATCTAGGATGGAATGCGTCTGAAACAATGCCGATTTTCCATCTCCTTTGCAATCGGCGCTTATCCCTAATTTGCCAACTCTTGACACTATCACATCAACTGGAGGCTTGTCTGTGCAAAGTATCTTAACACTCTCAATAGTGGGAACAAAATAAATCCACTCATTATTTGTTAACTGTGTCCAAACTGAATCTGAGATTTCGACGACAAGCTTATCGCACCTGGGGAGAACACTACCTCTAGGTTGCAACAACGTAACCATACAATTCTCATGCAAATGAGAGGAGAGGAGGGACTGGTTTTGTTTACAAAAATTTCATGGAATTCAATATTTTACATGAATCCATCCATTCCTTACTTGTCATGAAATAGTACTGCCGTGCTTGGTCGATCCACAAGAATTACTTACCTGTATCTATGTATAAAAACTTGGATCAATCCAAAGGGACGGGTATTGGGATTAGCCTCTATATATATATATATATATATATATATATATATATATATATATATATATTACCCCGGTTTACAAGTGGCAGTAAAATCACGTAACCAATGATGCCATTCTTTATGTACACCTGTAAATCACACAGTCTGGGTATAAAATGCGATGAGTCCTTGCCCAAGGGAAAGGGTAAAGTGGTGTCTTTTGGAAAAGCAGAAACACTCTTTATAAAAGCTTCCATCAAGGTGGTCGGGGAAATTATCTGAGGCTGTAACACTCCCTTTTGTGCATTCATCACACTATCGACCAACAAGTCCAAATTACGCTGCAACATATTTATCGCTCTGTTTACTCTCAACATGTGTCTCTCGACCTCAATTTTCATAACGAACAAATTCATTTTCTCATTTGTTTCCGATCGTAATGTATCCATATACCTGGTAACCTTACTTATCCCTTCCTTCAGTAGATTTTCATTATACTTGACATCTGTCAAAGTGTTATTGACTGCTCCCAATAAAGATTTTACTACAGATAATTGTTGCCTCAGCAAAGTATTCATATCCTCCGAGTTTTGCTCGAATAATTTAATTTGGTCATTGTAATACTTGGCATCACCGTTGTCCCTGGACCCAAACAATATCTTACTCAGTTCCCCTATAAAATTAAATACTCCCCTCTTTTTCCTCTTTTTCCCAGTTTCCTGTCCAGTAATTTCTTTCAGTAAACCTTCTGTTTTGGCGAACTGATTCAAACGTACCCTAGTATCGCTGCCAAAATGAGCACAACCTCTCAAGTTTCCAATGTCAGTCGTCTGACATAATATTTCAACGTGATGCACATACTGTCTCAACATTAAAGCTTCATTATCAGGATTGTCTAGATTGACATACACTATCAATTTTATCTAGATTGACATATAATACGGTCCTCCATGCAATATTATACAGTACTGCTACACCTTTATTTTCGTAATAGATTTCTGGCGATTCGTCTTATTTTTCTACAGAGTAACCCAGCTCATGTAATGCTGTTACGCATAATAATGTTGACAGTGATATTATCATGTTTACAATCGCCAAGTGTAGGATTCCCATCCTGAAATAAAACAGAATAAAGCAAATACTTTCTTAATTCTACACATAGAGTAATATATTCAAATTACTTTCTACATCACTAACTGCATTTACTTAATCTTTAATGACAAAGCAACTATAACTTGGAGTTTTCTCTACTTGACATGTGCCTCAGCACACCTGTCCTAATAGAAAGGCCTCACTCTATTTACATGCACGTTTTGTGTGGTGCGAACCTTTCTGATAGTTACATTTACTCCATCTACCGCTAGCACTTCATATGGGCCAATGTACTGGGGGCTCAATTTCTTAGACATTCCCCTACGTACAGTTTCGTCAAAAAGTAATTTTTTCTGCCCTATTTGAATTTCACACTTTTCAGAAACTTTATCGTAATATTCCTTACTTTTCTCTTTACTTAGTATAAGTTTTTGTCTGGCAATCTCATGTGCCGACTACAACTTTCCCTTTAAATCTGTCAAATAATTTTTATAATTATATTGCACACTAGGGGTTTCCCTTAGGGCTGATGGTACCTCTGATTTGAAGCCATACACTAATTCAAAAGGAGTTTATGCAGTTGTCGTATGTACCCTGGTGTTTTACACATAGACAGCGTACGGGATCCAATCATCCCAGTTGGTCTGGTCTTCGCGAACATAGTGTCTCAAACATTCCGCTAGTACCCGGTGACTTCTCTCCAAACCACCGTTCGATTCGGGATGAAAGGCCTTATTCTGTACCTTTCTAAAGCTTGTCATTTTACAAATGTTTTTGAACAGATCGCTTAGAAAGTTTGACCCTTGATCCGTTAGATCTGTTAGGTGCACCAAATTTCAACACGACATTTAGCACGAACTCTTTTGCGATAGTTTCAGAATTCTGCTGGGAAATGGGTGTCCCTATTATAAATTTACTCAAATCATCCTGGAAGGTAAGAATATACTTATTTCCCGACACTGTTTCAGTCAGGGGACCTACTATGCCCAGTGCACATTTTTCGAAGGGGTGCCTGGCTGTGGTCGTAATTTCCATAAGAACCCTTTTCTTGAGTCTTAATGTTCTATTCAGTTGATATTTTGCGCATTTTTTAACGTACTCTTCTACCTCGCTTTTCATATTCGGCCATTGATAGTGCACCTTTATGGCCTCGTAAGTTTCGTTCATACCGCGACGGCCACTGAGAACTGAGTCGTGGTTCTCTTGTAGAATTTTGACCTTCACATCCTGATCTATTTCATTAGACTTACTACCTTCTTCTGCTAGCGTATTGATCCTAGACAGGGCATCAGCACTGGAGTTTTGCACTCCCGGCTTATAAACTATTTGGTAGTCGTACTCCTGGAGTTGGATAAGCCATCTTAATAACCTTGAACCTGGGTCTTTCACACTCATGATCCATGTTAGAGGTTTGTGGTCACTCAACATTTTAAATTTTCTACCATACAAGTATGGCCGGAAGTATTTGATTCCCCATACCATCGCTGCTAATTCCTTTTCAACTGTGCTATAATTTCGCTCAGCCTTGTTAATCTTGCGACTTGCATATGCAATAGGTAAATTTTTACCTATCTGTCCCTGCGACAATACTGCCCCTGCGCCTTCATTTGACGCATCAGTGGTCAGTATGAACTCCCTTGAAAAATCTGGGTACTGCAGGAACAGTTGCGACATTAGTTTCTGTTTTAATGCCTGAAACGCAACTTCCTGACTCTCTTCCCACACGTACTTCGCGTCCCTTTTTAACAGTTTGTGTAACGGCGACGCTATCTTGCTGAACTGGGGAACAAATCTCCTATAGTATGCCACTAGACCAAGAAACCTTCTTAATTGTTTCGTGGTTTTAGGTGTTGGGAAATTTTTGATCACCTCTATCTTGCGAGCATCGGGTTCGACTCCGTGCTCTGAGATTTTGTGCCCAAGGTAAATTACGTCTTTCCTTAAAAATTCACATTTTCGAGTTGTAATTTGAGGTTATGATTCCTCAAGCTTTTAAACACATCTCTCAATTTCCTGTCATGATCAACCAGTGAATTTGCATAAAGAACAATATCGTCAAGAAACGCATAACACCTTGTACCTGTTAAGACACTTAACACATTATTTATCATCTTTTGGAAGGTCGCGGGCGCTGTTTTTAACCCAAATGGCATCCGTCTGTACGCCCAATGTCCCTCCTTGGTACTGAAAGCGGTTTTATCAATATCACTTGGGTCCATATCTATTTGATGGTACCCCATTGCTAAATCTAGGCAGGAGAAATATTTCGCTTACCCCAGTTGCTCAAGAATCTCTGTAATGTCTGGTAACGGATATGTATTTCCCACCGTTTCTCATTTAGTCCTTTATAGTCCACCACAAGTCTAAACTTTTGTTGTCCACTAGCATCTATCCGTTTAGGGACCACTAAGATTGGGCTATTCCAGGGTGAGCTACTCTCTTCTATGGTCCCCTCCTGTAACAATTTTTTCACTTGTTTCCCTACTTCCACTTTCTGTGTCTCTGGTAACCTGTAGGGTCTGGTGTTTATCGGTTCTGTCCCGGTTTCGACAGTTATTGTATGTTGAGCCGCGTCAGTGCTACTCAATCTGTCACCAGGTAAGTAAAATATATCCTGATAAGCTGAGCATGTTTGAAATAATAGCTTTCTTTCTTCCGTGTTCAGGTGTTCTAACTTTAGTTGGGTTAGAATTTTTCTCTCTCGGTCCTGAGATTCGAACAAAGTACTGCAATTTCTATCCCAAGTTGGATCAATCTCATCTAACTCTACTGACGGTTCCTGCATATTCACTTCCACATCGTTAGTATTCAAGATAATTGTCATCGCATAACCATTCATTACTTTCGTTAGCGATGCTGCCATAATGACCCCTTCTTGTATTTCGCACCTGTTTGTCCTCCCTACTAGTGGCGATTCCGGCTTTACTGGTACCCTTACAATGCTTTCGGTTCGTGGTGGTAGCTTGATTTGACCGATTTTCAGTTTATTGTGTTTCCTTATTCCGAACTTTTCCGTTTCATTTACCATTTTATATTCTTTCCCATTCAAAGTTACGGTTTGCGATTCATAACAAACCTTTGCTTTCGCGTGTTGCAGAAAATCACGACCTAGTATTCCGTCACATGGAATATCTACTTGTTTGTTTACCAACTGAATGCCGTGCACAACTGAACTGTTATGGAGTTCGATTTGTGCCTCTAAAACACCATGGTTTTCCATTGGGGAGCCATCTACACATTTCAACTTCACTCCCTTTTCCGTATCATACTCCGTAGTTCCTATCAATTTATTTCCCTTAAGGAGACTGATGTCTGCCCCAGTATCTATTAAAAACAATAGCTCATCTTCATTGCTAATGTCTACCTTTAAACTCAGAAATGCATGGTTTGCCTGTCCAACGCAGCCTATTGTGTAGATTGCACCGTCGGTCGGCTGCTGCTTTCCGATGGTCAAAATTCGTTTCCCGAGTAATTACTATCCCCGTTTCTCTCCTTAATTAACCCCGGTTTCTCCCACCGTTTGTTGGGTTTCTTACAATGCCTTGCTATGTGCCCTTTTCCTTGGCAATTATAACAAGTAATATCACTGTTATTTTCCCGTTTTTCATCTGTAACCGACACTTGATTAATTCTCGCAACTTTTCTGTCCTTCAAGTAGAACCTACTGGCTACATGACCTAATTTATTACAATTGCTGCACTTCGGACTTTCCGAGTTTGCATTATAAATCTTCTATCTTTCATTTTTTGAAAATATAGCACTCTCTTCCTCTAAAGCAGTTTCCGCAATGTAATCAAACTTGGAGTGATTCCTACTCCTCACAGTTGTTTGTATCCTGTCGGAATACAACCCTTGTACAAAACAAAAATTTCTCAACTTGTCAGCAAGTGTCAATATACCTGCCCTCTCATCTAGCTCGCAATCCTGCAGAGCGGCTTCTCTAAATTTTGATCCTAACTTCTGCACACGCTGTATCCACTCTGATACACTTTTCGCTTTACTTTATTTAGTAATAAACAATTGATTAGCATGGTAATCTAGTGTTCTTTTCTCAGTGTACGTATTCTTTAAAAATTCCTTAAACTCTTCCCAGGTTTCCAAATTTGTTTGCGCAATGGCCGTTCTGGATTCCCCGTTAATTCGCGTAAGCACGAATTTAAACAAAGTGCTCTCATTTCTCGGGTCGATCACTTCAAATGCTGTGTCTACATTTGCGATAAACGCTAACACGTCCCTCTTTTCACCCTTAAATGGTGTTACCAAATTTAAAACGTCTTCCGACTCCTCCGGTTTCTGTTGCTCTGCCTGCTCTTGGACTCGAACTCGCTCCGTCCCCCACAGCTTCCTCCTTGGACTCGGGCTTGCTCTGCTTGCTGAAGCTTCTTTCTTGGATCCGGACTTGCTCTGCTTTCCGCAGCTTCCCTCTTGGACTCGTACTTGCTCTGCTTTCCGCAGCTTCCCTCTTGGGCCGCAGAAGTGTCTGGCTAGCAGTTTCTGTGGTCCCCCTGTTCTATTTCCTACTGGAGTATTTCGGTTGTTGCGACGTTCTTATTGCTTCAACGTAGCCACTTCGTTATACATACCCCACACACACCTGACACCAGTGTTGTATCTGCAGGCTGGCAACTGACAATTAATGCGTTCTCGCCTGCAGAGGTACAGTTTGATATTTGCCGAGCGGGAGCAGTAGGTGTTGCACTCGGGATATTTAAGTGTATAACAGTTGAGAAGAAGCAACAGATTTTATTGCACCAACCACCAGTAGGCACTTACAGATCTTGTCTGTCTGACTTCCAGTTCGAAAGTGAAGCCTCCGGTTTGGGAGACAAGCAATTACAAACTAAGCATAACTGTTCCACAATAATACTTAACACTTGTCAATAATCTATAACACCTGCAAATAGCCAATAACATAAAATACCTGCAACTATGCAATAACCTAAAACACCTGCGGTTCATGGGCACTTAACAATTGTGCGTAACAATTGTAACATCCACATATAACAACTACCCCTTTTGGGGAAGACCAAACACATCCCCCTTTTGGGGAAGACCAATAGTGCGTAACACTTGTATCATCTGCATGCAACAAGGCAGCAGTCTGAACGTAGTGTCACTTCATTCAACACATGCATTCCATAAAATAATGCTTTGTTACCGAGAGTCTCATATTTCGTGTATAGAGGTAGACTATAAACTTCTTGTGACATTCCGAGTATAATTACGATTAACCCTTTAAACGCCGAATTAATTCCCATCTGCCATTCGCTAAATATTATTAGGAGATTTAACGTTTATGAGTACGTGCATTGTAAGTATATTCCAATATATATCCAACAAGATGCAACGTTACACAGTTTATTTATATCTGGAAACTGCTCTATATGTTTCGTGTGATACTTCCACCCATCATCAGGAGCGCTTACAACAGTATCTACAGCATCTGGTATTTGTCACACCGTTACTGCTATCTGCCGCTATCGTGGAAGAGTTGGAACCGGTTTGAGTGTGCTGTGGGTGGCGTACGCCACCCACAGCACACTCAAACCGGTGCATCTTGTTGGAATACGAGTATATTGGAATACTATTAGGAGCTCACCCTATTATCCACATTAGCAGGATAAGGGTTAAACAGACTTTTTATCTACTGAACATCCCAATGAAATATATTTCTATGGAATGAAAGAAGAGAGTGGCAGGAAGTATACGGGCAGTTTTAGTTTTTATATGATATTCAGCTAGCACCTACTATGTGACTGTCATATTATACTGCTGACGTGTGTGTGCATAATGTACTATTTAATTTGCACTACCAGATATTCTATTGCATAAAAGCACAAGACAGTAGGATTACAGATATTGCTGTGTGTTAAGATATGGCGTTCTATTATCTTCGTCATTGCACATGTTACATTTCTTCTTTCTTTTCTTTCACGTGAAGCAGAAACATGAAGAAGGACAGTGTATCTTGCATTATCTGCAACAGACAGACACAAATTTGTCGGCAGGCACATTTGTATGTATGTAATAAATCAAGAGACTTTTGGAAATGAAATTAAATAGCTACAATCCTGATTTTTTCACTGAAAATATCGGATGTGTGTCGCAAAGTGTGAATCGCCTGCGATATTCTTTTAGCCGTGGTTGTACTTGATATTATTAGCATTACGTTTCGTTTCCTTAGACATGTATTGCCAATGATTAAGGGTCTTTAAATACAGTGGTGCATGCTGCAACGAACAATGCTACAATGAACGAATGTTACAACAAAGAATTTTTATCAATAAAATCAGGATGCTACAACGTGTGTGTAGGAATATTATCGACCGACGTAGCACGCGCATGCGTATGACGTGTCGGGCCTTCCCGCTTTGATGTGAGCGGCAGTTATTGTCCTTGTTATCGTTTTAAGTTTCAGTTATCAGTTTAGTTCAGTTATCTCATTATTTGCGCCTTTTTTTATGGAAATTTCTATTACAGTTTTCGCTAGGGAAAGATTGTTTATGCCCTTCATCTACGTTAGAATGTTTAGGGAAAGTTTGTTCTTAGTTTACACTAAGGTGAGAATGTTTATGTCTTTCAAACTTACATGAACGTTGTATAAAAGTTAAATAATTTAATTTTATATTATTTTTACTTTTAAGTTTTTTATTTTGTTTTATATTTTTCGTGTTTAAATGGTTGTGTTGGATGGTAACTTTGCTCTAGGCTGTGTGCATGGAACGGATTACCCCAAAATACACTTATTTCAATATATGCTGGAACAAACAGATACTATAACAAACGAGGTTCTAAAAACAATTAGGTTCGTTCTAGCATGCACCATTGTACAATAAAATCTGCTTTCTGTTGAATTAATCTGATGTTGTTATTTGCTTTCAAAGTTTTATAACAATTTATTATTGGTTTATAACCTCGCAAATTCCCTTACTTTACTGCTCTGGCCGTTTAAGGGCAGCTGTCTTAATTGTGCTGTCATATACACCCTGTGTTTGTGTGTGGTGTTCCCACGTAATTTCAAATTGAATGTCGTGAAACGAATATGTACCCATCACCCAATATTGTGCGGGTGATGAAATTAAAAAGAATGAGATGGGCAGGGCATGTAGCGCGTATGGGGGAAGGAGTGGTGTGTACAGGGTTTTGGTGTGGAAAACTGAGGAAAAGAGACCACTGGGGAGACCCAGGCGTAGATGGGAGGATAATATTAGAATGGATATTCGGGAAGTGGGATGTGGTTGTGTGGACTGCATGGAGCTAGCTCAGGATAGTGACAGGTGGCGTGCGCTTGTGAGTGCGGTGATGAACTTTTGGGTTCCATAAAATGCGCGGAATTTCTTGACCAGTTGCAGACCAGTTAGCTTCTCAAGAAGAACTCTGCTCCATGGAGTAAATTAGTAAGTATGTCGTGAAACTGAGTACTTGTATTCCATCACACTAAACCCGGTTTAATTTGTAATGTATAATTCCTTGTCGTGTCAAGTATACCTTCTGTATATGAGTATTTCAATAAACGTATTCCGTATAGAAGACGTACTCAAAAGCCTGGAGGTGTTGTTGGTGTCAATATGGTCTGCAATTCATGCCGTCGTGTGCAATTTATATTGCAAATTAAGTCGAAGACTTTGTTATGTTTAATTGTCATTCGTGTAGACAACGGGTTATGTTTGGCAGAGACATATGCACCACTTTTAAATAAAATCATCCACATCCCAATATGTAAGAGTAAAATCAAGACAGAACACAACTTATTACATCAGAAGCATAATATTTTAAATAGAATGTTTTAACGTAGCTTTGTGTTTATTTCGTAATTTCATGGTTGGTTAAAATGTGTTGAAATGATAATTTAAATACTTTTAGATGTAATGTAGTCATTACGTTATGCGCGTAAAAGTATAATTTTACTAGTAATATAATGTAGAGTATGCAAGTCCGTAAATCATCATACATTCAACTGAATCAACAAAACAGATGCAGCAAATTTTCAAGTTTATTACTTGTGGTTTAAATACAGCTCAATATGTTTCGGGCATTCTCATGCCCATCATCAGGAGCTACAACAACTGCAGTAGCAGCCTCGCGTTTATCGTCGGACCTTGGTGATAACAGTGCTGTTGTTCGTGGTCGAGCTGGTCCGGCTACGACCAACAGCACTGCTATCTCCAAGCTCCGACGGTAATACAGAGGCTGCTACTGCAGTTATTGTAGCTCCTGATGATGGGCATGAGGATGCCCGAAACATGTTGAGCTGTATATAAACGACAAGTAATAAACTTGAGAAGTTGCTGCATCTAGTTGGTTGATTCAGTTGAAAGATAATATAAAGTAGTTGTTGCGTAAGATTCTTTGTTTATTATTAGGCTGAATCTTGTTATTTTGAGATTTAATCTCATCTGTAACGAAACTTTTGATGTTGTAGGGATGATGTACTGGATGTTCACATTTTTAACTGAGACAAGTTTGGCTCTGATAAATAAATGAGACATAGCTGCGTAAGTTGTTAACCTACGTACGGAACTTTCACTTTCACTTTCACCGTTGTGTGGTTTACCGATTCGAAGCGGATTTCCGTATGTAAAAGCTGGCCTTCTCGTGTGTTCACAACAAGCTTTCGATATTTTATATCATTTTGGTAAAACAGAGGGTTAGGCGGTGCGCTACAAGCCAGAAGATCGTGGGTTTGATTGACGATTTTGTCATTGAATTAACTTAATTCTTCCGGCCGCACTACAACCCTGGGTTCGACTCGGTCTGTAACAGAAATGAGTACCAGGAATATCTGCTGGGAAATAAGTCGGCCCTGTGTAGGGCTGACAACCTTACTACCTTCATGTGCTAATTGTCTAGACATCATGGAAACCTCAAACTTTTGCAAAACTAGGTGCTTGTCCAGACCGGTTTAGAGATTCTTTCAACTGTTTGTTATTATCGAAGATGTTATGGAACTTAGATATTTGAGGATGAAAATAGGACTAATGTACAGTACCGAACGGTTTTACATCCATAAATGGACTACCAGTAACAACTAGGTATGTACCAAATTGAAGGAACATTTACATTGTTCATCCTGGATTATTATTAGTTATGAACCATCCAGAGTGACTTCAATGGATGAGCCAAATTTGGTTTACATTTTTTTTCACATTAATCACAATGATTTACTTGAAAATGGCAGCAGCTGAACTCGTGCGTTTAGGCACGGATGCTGTTTGTTAATCAATGAATTTGAACAGACTATGGATTAAGCAGCAACATAAGCAAGCGTTGTTGGTGGGTGAAACCAAGGAATATGCAAATACATACACTAGGCCCATAAGACACTCGTACATGAATTGGAATGTGAAGATGCAGACATATTCAGAAACCACAAAAGAATGTCTGTAGGACAATTTTAGGAGGTACTAAGACATTACAACGCTGCATAATAGAAAAGAACAGACATACAAGAAATGTCTTCCAGCGTGGTTGAATTTAGTGATCACTCATGTTTGTTTGTTTGCTAGTAATTTCTTTGGAAAACTTGAAGCCTTACACTATATACCAAGATCATCGATATCAAATTCCTGCCATATGCCTCAAGAGACAATATGTCTAGCCCTAGAGGACTTTGTTATAGTAAGAAAAGTAACGCTGTAACTTTTGCCAGTAACGCTGTATCAATTTTATTTTATTTTTGGATTTTTTATAATTGGATTTAAAGAAATCTAAAATTTGACTTTGGAGAATTATTTATTATTTTGTCCAAAATAACAATGCCCAACAGGATTTAAGTGTTGCACACACTTACACTATGCACATTTTGTGCCTTCTCTCCCTCAGTACATGAGGTGAGACTTCTTCGGTACGGGGGGGGGGGTTCATCCAATCTGATAAAGTCCTCACTAGTTTGTATTTATTTATTTACATCTAAAATAAAAAGTCTGCATCTGTCCAATTAATGAACTGCTAATTGTTGGACCTTCTTCTTAAACCCGAACTCAAATCTCATAAGCTACAGCTAACTGAAACTTTACTCCACAGATATGGATCTGTGCTCTTGGTTACCTCACTATGAGAACACTCGCTTACAGAACTTGCATACTTGAATGAGAAAGTCCAACTCTCTTTGGTCAAAACGTAAATTTCTTTCATTTACTTATTTTTCGCCTTAGGCTTAAGGTTTTCTTGTGTTTGGCTACTGCCGATCAAGCTATTTTGCATTATGTTTACTTCATGTTGCTCCTGCATTTCAGGAATTAGACAAAGAGACTATTATTTCTTCTGTTGGTTGCTCAATATGTAGCAGACGTAAACATATCTGGAGCAATTACCTTCAGCCGTGCAATAAAAGGTACTTGAATGGGCCTCGACTCTGAGTCATATGACGGACGGCAAAGACTCGAGATTTGTACAGTGCACTTAGTCGGCATGCTAATATATATGGATGACTTCGAACCGCTCGTATCTAAGGGTCATCAGTCGTTTTGTTTGATCAACAAATGCACCAAAAATGTTCGGCTGCAGTGTAATTTATTTGAATTAAAGATTGTTATTGTGTGCTTATTCAAAGAAATTATTTTTCTTTAATAGCCAAAGCAGCCATGGTCTCTGAAAAAACGCCAGTTCTTTTTAGTAATGAAAGAAACACTTTTGGAATCTTTCTGTTCCTGTATGTTCCTGCACTCCCTTTCTGAAAACTGATATATTTATTCTTCAACATAACTTTTTTATGTTTTTGTTAAAAATTTGTAGCAGGTTGGAAATTCATATTTTTTGCTGCACAACTCTTAAAAAAATAATGTAATTTATTTTCTGATGTTTTGCAGCCACCAAATAACTTCCGTAATTTGTTAATGGCCCTATCCACACGTTAAATTCCAACATTACAGGAGCTCTTAGGCTCAAGCTCTTATAGTTCTTCGTCTCCTTTCTTATACTTCCTTCCTCACACTTTGACATATTCACTTTGGTGGCACAAACCACAGCTCTCAGACAACCCTTTGTTTCTGGTACTTTACATATTATTGGCAGTTTTTAAATTCTCTTTTATTAGCATTTTCTTCGTGAACGAGGATGAAATTTTCATGGTTTTTTTCGAGCTTTAATTTTCTAATCGGTTATTCTGCAACGATAAATTGTACATATATTCTGTCTGCGGTGTATTAGAACTTCAGTACGTCAATGAAAATTGTTTCACAAATTTGCTTTTATTATACCGTCATATTCGCAATA
>Ga0268261_10002039_pt1 | contig 14352 bp, 14 predicted proteins | sample TergutNc150P1_FD_190353 | JGI IMG/M metagenome (GOLD analysis project Ga0268261, IMG submission 190353) | Nasutitermes corniger P1 segment gut microbial community from laboratory colony in Florida, USA - Nc150 P1 (SPAdes) (version 2) | ecosystem: Host-associated > Arthropoda: Insects >... | reverse complement strand
AGTGTCGTGTGTTGTCAGGTAGAGGTCTCTGCGACGAGCTGATCACTCGTCCAGAGGAGTCCTACCGACTGTGCTGCGTCGTCGTGTGTGATCTAGAAACATCAAGAATGGGTGCTCCATATATATACGACATTAGTAGCCTAAGGGTTAATGATTTAACCCTTATCCTGCTAACGTGGAGGAAATGGTGAGCTCCTAATAATGCCAGCAAATAGCAGATGGGATTTAATTCGGGCTTTAAAGGGTTAATATAGCAATGAATCAAGAGGATCACTTCTTTGTAAAAGACATGTGTAATAATGAGTCATAAATCATCATCTAGCTATCATGGAGTTGGACCGCTTGTTGACCCGTTCTGGTCTCTCACATCCAGAAGTCTCTTCATTGGTCTTCCCTGGTACCTTCTTCTAAAAGCTTAATTTTGATGGGTCATTTGTAGTGGGCATACACGTAATTGAGAGGTTGTGTTCCTGTGTTCTATTTGGAAACTACCAGCCATTTTTAGTAAAATTTGCTATTTGGGATTTGTGCTAGGAGTTTTAGTTCATATTACTTTGATATAGTGTTTACTTAATATGAATACTGTATCAGGGTTTAAAGGCCATTCTCAGTACTTATTTGTATTTGTCAAGCAATATTGTGGTTGCCAGTATGTTTTAGTGTCTCAGAAAACTGTGTGTTATTCATAATGTTCATTCATGACCCGAGATTACAGATGACAAAGAACTTAGCTTTAAATCAGATCATTGTTTTGTATGGTGAATATTTATCATAACACAAGAAAATATGTGGCCAAGTTCAGAGCATGCAGTGGGTTTTTGTCATTAATAGACAGGAAGGCAAAAAAAGGTGCAGAATTGTAAAAATTCATGTTTGGAAAGTGTACTCCAAATTGGAAGGCTTCTTTCCCTCCAGCTTAGTTGAAATTTAATTCTGTGTGAAGTCTGTTACTGCTTCCATTGTTGTCATAGGAACTGAGTGTCATGTATTGCACACTGTTGATAAGTGAGTATACTAGTGGGTACCAATTCTTGTGTAGTATGGAGTCGGGTGTAATGTCATATGCTGGTTTACTACCTGTTGTCAAGAATGTACTATACTGAAGTCTGTATTTGTTGTTTTCTTGGGGGCATGTTTCATTTATACACTACTCCATATACAGTATATGTGTGCTTTGTCTTCTGATGTTTTAATGTTGTTTGCATAGGCTCGTACTGATGCCCGATTAATTGGAATAAGAGCCAAGCGACTGAAGGATGCAGCAGAAAATCCTGATGTTGTGCCAAAGCCTGGCAAAGAAGGCAAGAAAAAGAAGTAAACTGACAAGATTGCTGCATTTGGTTTGAAAATAATGCTTTGTACTGTATAAAATAAACCTCTGGAACTTTGTATATTGTTTATTTGAAGCAAACTCCCTCTTAATAGACTTTGATGAAAATGATGCTGTTACATGTATTGTCCTGTTTGTGTGTTTTTTGTGGTCTCTATCCTCAAATATTACTGTATTGTAGACCATTTATGTCAGGAATGTAAGATGTACATCAGGGGTCACCAAACTTGCACACCCAGGTGCACATACAACTATCTGGCCTTTGCTGTCCACCATATTTATATTAAAAAAATTCAAGACATCCACAGCATTTTAAAATAATGTCACAGCTACAAGTTGTGCCTGTAGCATTGAGGATGTACTGATGATTCAACTGTCCTGCATAACCCTCCCCATAACTGCCTTAGTTGAAGGTCAGAAGCGCTGCCATGCTACTGATGAATAAGTAAGTCAGAGGAAGTAGAAGTGTTGCACATGTTAATTCTCGTGTGTGGTTGTGTTCTGTTTGCAATTGCGATATTTTAACTTGCCATTAAAATGAACAGACCTGAACGAAGTAAGAAGCCACGTATTCGTAACATCCAACTTGAGTGAAAGAAAAATACTGTTGTATTAACGTCAAATGGATTGGAGTTCGTATCTTGAGCAGCAGCAGATGTATGCTTTAAAATACAACAATGAAAGGCATTCTCAAACAAATGACAGTTCTTTTGACCAAAATTATTTTCCTCTTAGTGAACATGAGAAGAATGAGGTTAGTGACTTGAAATGTGAAACTAGCTTCACAATTGATTATTAAAAAAAAAACAGGAAAATCCTAGCAAAGTCACCATGTTCTTGCCAAAAAGAAAGAAGTCATTTCAATATAGAGAATTAATAAAATCTCCCATTTCTGGTGCTGAACCTTTTCTCTGCCTTTTCAAATAAATGAGAGACAGTGTCTGTTATGAATAGTTTGCAGTTGCCAGCAAATATGGTTAAAAGAATGTAAATGTAAAGTTCTCCCTGTAACATGCCGTGAGCGTACAGAGAGGAAGTACAGGTTAGCTGTCCTGGCCCAACCTCAGCACTAGATGGAGTGGGGGGTTGGTGTGATACCCTGGCTTCTTTACCCCCAGGAAGAGCCCCAGTACGCATTGGAGGGGGCTGGATAGGCCCTAGGACTGGACTGGTCCCCATTGAGGATTGAGCCCTGGACCATCCAAACTGTAGCGAGTAGCTATACCAACTGCACTAACCTGACCGTATGGTTAGAAGAAGAGTTCAAGATATGTATAGAACCTTCAAGATGCTCTTTGTATGCACTTCAAATGGATGAATCCTTGGCTATATCAGACACAGTTATGAATAAAATGGTTTCCCAAGAATACATGGCCAGAGGAAATGCCGACAGTTCTGCCATTGAAAGGAAGGACAGAAGAAGGCATTGACTAAGCACTTTTAAAGTTTTATTTCTGCCACAGATTTGCCAGTAGAACTGTCTGATTACTACTGATTGGGCTCCAGCAAAAATGGATTCTTATTGCACCCCAAGATTAATGAATCATTTCCTAAATTTATCTTGTATCATTGTGTTTTACACCTAGATGTTCTCTCTGGTAAAGTTCTTCACTTCAAACATGTGTTGGAAATGATGGCAAAAACTGTAAACACAATTAGAGCAGCACCAATGTGACAGGCCATTCAACAACCTTCTTTTTTTTTTTTGAGTATGTCAGAGTAGAGTATCCCAACCTAATATATATGGAAGTAAGGTGGCTCAATAATAGTAAAGTACTAGGGCACTTTATAAAACCATTCCTCAAATCCAAGAACTAGACTGCTGGCAACTTACCCTCTCTAAACGTGTATGGACAAAGTCAACAAAGGAATCTGTGTTTATTCCCTTTTACAGTGATAAGCCTGACAGTCATGTACCAGTATACAAGAGACATGTCGTATGTGACAAAAAAAGGAGAAAGGAAACCAGATTTAAAATAATATGAACTGGTGGAGATAGACTAATGTTAACCACACCAAATATTAAACTGCAGAGGAAGTTATAATCAACAAAAAAAAAGTAGTTTTAAAAAGATAAATTTACATAATTTTAACTAAATATAATGCAACATAACAAACACATCATTAGCCAAGAGGACTAACAAAAAATTATATATATAATAAACTGTCATAAGGTGAGAGATTTGGTTACCACACTGAACTGATATGAAATATACAGTTAATTTGACTATGTGGTGCCACAAACCAAGATTAACAATTAATAACAATTCTGAACAAACTATTACAAGCATCCACATTCCTTTTTACAGTATTGACTCTATGCTCATACAATGTTAGAAATAAAATGCAATCAAGCACGTACATGATATAATACATAATTGTTTGAAAATTAAGAAGTTAGTATAGTAATTGGCTCCACAGTTGTTTTACTCAGATACAGTGGAACCATAGTTTAATTTCTTGTTTTATTAGAAGCAACGGGTGATGTAAATCATCATCTCTAATTTGAATAATCACTGCTCTATACAAAATAACAAGATACATGACACTTCTGTCACACTTTTGGAACTGCTGGCAAACAGTGTCAGGTTTAGAAACTGTTACTACAAATCTCAGTAATGTAGGTAATATATATTTACAAAGTGTATGTACAAAGTATGATCTTTAATATGTACTACACATGTTGAACATTGTAAACCAAACAACACAAAGCTTTACTCCTGTACCGCACATTTCTACATAACATTAAACAAGTGTATAGTTCACATAACACTGCTTATAGTGCTTGTGAGGTCACTCTAAAGTCATAAATTCATTTACTCCAGTTTGTTGAAAAATGTGACTGCTTGTAATTCACATTTTAAAGAATTCAGATGGGAAGAACAAATTTCTTTCTGGTCAAAACAAGAAAGATGTTTTATTATGACAGATTTTTTATTATGTAATATAATAAAAAGCTTAGTTGTGAAAGATGACATATTTCTTCCTCTTTGTTATTAATATGACAATGGTATGAATCAAATTAAGATTCTTTCTGGTCAATCCAGCTGCCCAAGATACAGTCTGATATTGACATGAGAAAAAAAAATAGGAGTAAATGAAGTGTCCTGATGCATTTTACCAGATTTTCCAGGATTGCTGTCAAGCTGGCAGTCATGAGGGAGGCATAAGTGAAGACATTTTCTGTTCTACATGAAGGACCAAATTATACAACATGCATGAGATGCAAAGCACATCAGACTGAGCAGATATTTATTATTGAATTGTTCTATTAGTTACTGAATTATTTAATAAAATCTGATACTCATGACCTATTTAAATGAATGGAAAAATATTTGCAGAATAAACCACAGTTTGCCATAAACTATTAATTAAAATAACCAGACACAATAGTATCCAATATGGGCAAGCTTTACATATCTGTACCTTATGTGCTACATAATATGGAGTAATGCCTCTCCTGTTCATTTACTGCATTACACACACTTCAGATACATTTATTAATACTGGGTTTCACAGCCTCTGTTGCTGCATAATCCTTCTATCAAAATATTTCTGTAAAACCATAATGATGGACACTACTAACATTAATGCATGATCTGCTGCAAAATAGTATAAAGTCAACCTCCAATTCAGTACCACTGTTTGTTTTCCATGATCTGTAGCATTCTATGGAAGGTGATGGTGTATAACAATCCTGTAACTTTTTTAAACGATAAAAGTTACTTAACATGATAAAAATGAAGAACATTTAATGTAGTAGCAATGTACAGAACTTGCAAATTGGCTATGCCCTTTCTTAGTAAGTTCATTTGTTCCAGTACAATTTTGAGCATTCAACTGCCATATCCTCCAGTGTTTCATGTTTTGCACACTTCACCTTTTTTATATTATCACTTTATAGATTTTGCCACTTATTCTTCTCACTAAATATTGCCAATACAGTGTCAAATGGTGGGTTCATCCCATAATGTGGAAAAGGGTTCATCTCATAATGAGGAAAATTGTTTGGCCATATCCTGCTGGGAAGCTAGAGGAACTTGGTCTCCCTAAGCATACAAAACCTCTTTTTTGCTCCAAGATTTAATACGGTAGTTCCTTGGTCACCTGAACTATATTAGTGAGGGGTAGCCCAGATTATAAAGGAATCCGGACCACCAAGGGGAAACGCCACAGTACAGCTAACATACAAAAATTATCACTCCATGCTGAAATAAAACTCCTTAAAGTGGAAATACTGTACATAAAAATATACAGTAATAAGAATAAGAATGAAAATAAGCTATAATAATTTTAATGGGAAATACTGGACTGTAATTGACCCAAAACTGTCCAGACAACAGAGGGATCTGGATTACCAAGGGACCACTGTACTGCCCAATTCCTGTAATGTATACTTCACTTGTCAAAGTGTCAGGATAATTAAAATCTCTACTGTAATACTGCATTCATTTGACAGTGACTAACAGTCTGTGTTATCACCTCAATTTACTCTATGATTTTGACATTTTCCAGACCATCATCTATATAGTGTAGGACTGCTAATCTGAAACATGCAGGTGAAGAAGCGGGGCAAACAGGAGGCAAAATGAAGCTGGGGTTATGAGACCAACACCTGTTTGAAAGTTCAATCAATGAAAACACCAGTCCCAAACACACTGGCTGCCAGAAAAGGTAAAACAGATTTCTGTAGTGTGTAGATGATTGATGTTTGTGCATAGGTAGCAGTTGCTGACCCATGCTGTGTTGCAAGGCAGAAATCCTAGCCAATACTGTCCACATTCCTTAAATACCTTCCAACATGACACTATATCAGACATTATTTTATGCTTATGGGAAAATTTGTATCACCGTTCTTTGGCAGATGGTAGCTAGGGGGAGTCCCCAATTTTAAAATAATAGGGAATTTTGTTCAGACTCTCATGAGCACTAACTGAGGGTGGTGGTGTATCAGGGGTTGACAGTATATACTGGCTGATTTCAGTACAGACAGTACTAAAAAATTTTGTATCTTAAGTTTCTATTTAACACTGCAGTAGTTGTGTGTGTGTGTGTGTGTGTGTGAGAGACTCTTTTCAGTGACTGTGCCTCAGAAGGAATCTCTTCATTTCTGACAGTTGATTTCAGTGGTCATGCGGCCTACAGCACAGATGATCTCACACCACTTGCATGATGGGATCTTGGGGTAATATACTTTGGTTACAAATGTTTCCACTCTTCTGTGTCCCGTGCCTTATAATGCACAGTTTCACCATATAATGAGACCTATGGCCTGTTAAAAAAAAATTTATGAACCTTCTATTATTATGGCAGGAAGGCTCAAATTGGTCTGTCATTAGTGTAATAAGAACCAACAGGATATACTGTTTACCTTCAATTTATTTGATGATTAACCTCTACATGTTTCAAGTAGGTTTACTGCTCATCATCAGGATCAATCCTGCTAGCAGCCAGCCAACATAAATGCATGATACAGACCAACTGCTGTATATACAGACTAGTACCTCCTGAAGATGAGCAGTAAACCTGCTTGAAACATGTAGAGGTTAATCGTAAAATAAATCTAAAGTAAACAGTGCATCCTGTTGGTTCTTATTACACTAATATTTCACAATGCATGGTTCAGAAAACATTAAAATTGGTCTGTCATTATCATGAATAGGGACAAGAACAAGGAGCTCACCATGACAAATGACTTAACAGTTAAACTCATACAAGTCTACTGGTTAGACTCCAGCCATGCACACACAATATAATTTTAAATTGGCCTATTTGACCAAAATGTTAATAGTTCAGTCTTTTGTCCACCATTACTGTTTCAAAAACACAGCCCAAGAGCCAGTGAAAGGCCACAACATATTCCCCCCTTGTCTCTCTGTGGACACAGCATGCGCGTTGTTCTCTGAAACATATGTATTATGTAAGTCAAACAGCTTGGGGAAAATCAGCAAAAACAGCATAAATTTCAATGTTCTCACATACCAACTCTTCTTACACATATGAAGCTTCAAAAGTTGTCCACTACATGTGTTGTTTGTGAAGAAGGGACTTACTTACTTACTCCATGGAGCAGAGTCCTTCTGGAGAAGCTAACCAGTTTTTGGCTAGTCAAGAAATTCCCCAAATTTTATGGAACCCAAAGGTTCATTACCGCATTCACAAGTGCCCACCACCTGTCCCTATCCTCAGCAATGTAGGAACTATTTTTTGTACATAATACAGATTAAAGACTTCATAAAGTTAATTTTGTTTTCATATACTGATAATATTCAGTTCCATAAACTTTAAAATACATAGGAAGCTCTTATTTTAACAAATCTAAGAGTATGTTTCTTTAGTGATGTATTGCATGTATACTTGAATTTAATCAAGGAATAGATAAGACTTCCCTAAAAGCCTAAAAATACATACAACTTGAAATTCATGAAGCATTCCATATTGCTTGTTTCATATTTCATCCAAAGCATTAGGATTATGTTTTTAAACAAGTTTCAAGACACAAAAATTACAGCCTAGTGCTTGGAGACATGAAAGTATAAAGAAGTTTTAAATATACAGTCTAACCTGGTTATAACTACTTTGGTTTATATGACACCTCACCTACACAGTCAAATTTTCTGTGGCACCAATTACTTCATCACAGTCAACCATAACATTGTACTCCTTAGTTATAAAGAAACAAAATATTCAGTTCCTTTCACCACATCATAACTGATTTTGACTTTATTTCATTTTGAGATTCTCAGCTCATAGATTATAAACGTACAAAAATTTTACAGCTTTTGCAAGGGTTTACAGAATTGAGAAATACCTGACAAAACGTAGCTCATTCTGAGGAGAAGAAACCTAATTTGTAAAATTTCCTTTCCCTAACCAACTCATAACATTTTTTGTATCAGCATCACCCAACAGCCTACACACTAGTTCTCAAGCAGAGAATATCACAATACTGTTAATCTATCTCTACCAAGTTATAAAGGTGGATGTAAATACCGTATTTACCCTAATTTAAGATGACCCCAAATAAAACATGTCTGCCAAGGGAAAATATATTTACTCAAATCTAACACATCCCTCAAAAATAAAGCATCTGCTAAGATAAAATGTCTTACTATTAATTTCATACACATAAAGCATGTGAGATTCTATCTACCTTTACCATTCAGTGTGACTGTCTCCATATTCTTCATGTTCCTCACACTCTCTCCTAACATCCCCATCCTCTTCACTGCCATTCTGCAACACATCATCTTCAGTCCCATCCATTGCATTGAATACACAGCACTTCTTAAAAGATTTCACGGTCACTTCTGTTGAGATGTGCTGCCACACTGTTATGATCCACTGACAAAGAATGGTCACTCTGGGTTTCTTGATTCTTCTAGCTGGGGTCAAAGCATGGTCCCCTTTCAAGAGCCACTCACTGTACAGCTGCTTTATGTGGTCTTTGAAGGGTTTGTTCACCACAACATCTAGCACCTGCAGTTGTAAGGTCATTCCTCCAGGTATGATCACAAGGTCTGTGTTCATGGAACTACCAGTAAGTGTAGCTTCTATTTCTGGTGTCAGATGTCCATTACACACATCCATGACCAGCATCCCTGGTTTTCTCAGAATTGCCCCTGGCCTTCTGTTCCATACCACTAACAACCAATCCTTCATAAGCTGATTGGTCATCCAACTTTTGGCTTTTCTTCTAGACTAACAATCATTCATTCTGTAGTGCTTTGGGATGCAAAGCTTCACAATAAAGCCCAACAGTGTCTCAACCCCACCCAACTGAAATTCTTCACTTGTATGTGCAGCAACTCGGATTCATGGCAACAACCGCTCCCCGCTACCAATCAGTGTAACTGATACACAAAACACAGTGCGGCCGGCAGTGGTAACATGTACCTGCACTTTGCAGCACTACAGTAGCATACAGTTTGTACTGTCCTAATTCAACTTTATAAATGCTTCACTATGTTTTTCTTTTTCATCTAAATACACTGAAACAACTTTAGTCATGCTTTATTGGCTCTTTCATCCTCACATGATGATTTGGTGATGCAGACCTTGGTTTGGCTCAGCATGGTCCTGTTCTGTGCTTTGTATGGGAAATTAAGATGACCCCACATATTTAAGCATGAAATTTAAGGGGGAAAAACCTCATCTTGTACTTGAGTAAATACGGTATTACCTAAAGGACATAGTTCTGCTATAACACACAAGTAAATGTTCGAGAACTAATGAAATATTCAACTCTCCATATGTTATCTTAGTAATTTCATCAAAGTCTAGTACTGATAATCATGAAAACATATGATTCACAATGACAATGTGAAACTGAAATCATTGTTTAAGTTAGCTGCAATATTAATATCAGTATCTGCACTGAGAGACATTACAGCCTGCAAAACGTATGAATTTACATTTTTAATTATAATTTAAGACTCAACAATGATATCCATTATCAACTCTTTCATGCATGAGGTGGCTGTTCTGAGATATGATGCTCTGTCACTGGATATTTGGTTCCCAACATTTCAAGGCAAGGCAGATATCTCAACTTCAAAGTCGGAAATCATTTCCTATTCTTTGTGCTGTCTTCTGCTGTCTGCCCTCCCTGATTGGCTCCTTATCTTTGCTTGTTAGCCAATCACCAATTACACCATCCCTATATATTCATGTAGTCACATGTTCTCTGGCATTCTTCTTTGATATTTCAACCCATGAAGATGAGACCACTACAATGTGTCAAAACATCAATGATGCAGCATAATATCCCAGAAGGATGCATACCTCATCCACATCGCAGCAAAAAGCTAAATACTTGCATACCCCTTAGATGCATGTTTAGACAGCCTTAAGACTGACAACAGTAGGTCGGTATCTACGGGTGGTAGAATCCATGTTGACATGTGGGATATGTGGTGCATGTATGTGTGGTTTAGCCATAAATCGTTGACCAGCAATGTCAATTTCGTATTGTGCATTACGATCCATGATGAATTCATTTGTAACTATTGGACAACCACTTGAACCTCCTTTGGCTATGCCAGGGTGCCGAATATAACCAACACATATCAGCTTGTCTAGTGTAAATCCATATCTGTAATGAAAATAAAGCAACAGAGAACAGAATTTTAACTTTAACATTTTCTGGAGAAGGTAAATTTCAAGTTAAATGACAATAAATATAGTACCCAAACAGTACTGGGAATTACTGATAACTTCAAATAATTTATAGCACTGTGGTATCATTTATGCATATTGTGCTTAGTGGCATCTGATATATTGCGACACAGAATTACACTGTTTAAACAGTTGAGATACAATAAAGTCTTTTAAGGTGAGGAATATGCAAAATAACATTTCTTATTAATACATTTCTGACTTACCCAGCTGATGTAACAGTCCCCACAAACTCGCCATTTCTGTATAATGGCTCTCCTCCCCACGGCCAGATATGTATATCTGGATCAATATCTTCCAAAACAAAGAATACCAGCCTTTGAGTGACTCCTTGTTCTTTCTGGCGTTGGAGAGCAAACTTGCCAATGAAGTATTCTTTGTCTAATTTTACACGATATCCTGCACCAGCCTCAAATGGGGTTGTGAGACTTGTCAGCTCCTCAGCCCAAAAAGCAATGAACTTCTCAATGCGCATGAAACGCTGCGTAAGGCAACCTACATCCCTTGCTCCATAATCACGGCCAACCTTGACATAAACAAAGGGTACAAGAATTCTGTTTATATACAGTCAGTACTACTACTAAAACATAAACTGATGCTTGAAGTGCTATAAAATAAAGACTTAATATTCCCTTATATCTTTATGAAAATCTAAATCTAAATTTGAGGAGCTCAGATTTCACGTAATAACTTACTGTCATGAGTCGGTCATAAACGTGAAGAGCATATTCTGAAGGAACATACAGGCAGTATCCAGGTTCCCCTGTATGAGTGAAGGACATTACCATAACATCAGATGCATAACCCACATTCACTTTCTTGTAAGTAAATGGAAGAAGATTCATGTCAGAATTTGATAATTCTGACATCAGATCACGCGACTTTGGTCCAACAACATTTATCACTGTATACATTGAAGTCACGTCAGTGAGTCCCACAGAATGATCAGGAGGAAGGTTACGCTGCATCCACTCAAAGGTACGAGTCTGCTGGTTTGTTGGAGACACCATGAAGAAACTGCATACATGTACACACAAAAATATCAGTACCAGGAGGGATGATTTCTACAGCCAAAGGCTACAGACAAGATGTAATAAAGACCACATCAATACTATTAATGGCTCTTAAAAATAGCAAAATTTTGCATTACGTTACTTTTTATGGGGTGGACATGTTAAAAGCTGGTAAGAGAGAAAAAGATATTACTTGTTACATTTCCATGAAATCATAAATTTCCTAATATATACTACAGAGGCTTGTATGTACATAGAAAGTGTGTTTTAATGTCCTCTTCAACTTTTATCTCAACAGTTCTCATTCCAGGAATAAATATGCGAGATATTTCCATATTCATGTAAAGTGCCTGACATTTCAGTCCAATTTTAACCAAACCTGAATTCTGTCAAAAAATTTATAATAAAGTTCCCCAGTACAAAATGCAACAAAAATCTGTCCTATGGGACATGAGTGGACAGACAGACATGTTGAAGCTCATAGTCACTTTGGGAATTCTGCAAATGTGCCTAGAAATGGCACTTCCCTGTGAACTCTAATAATGAACTGATACCTTAACAAACTTGCATAAGAGGAATAACCTGAAACAGCCACGAGTGAGAACTGTCACAAACAGTCCAAGAATTCATACTGTATGCACATTCTTCACTATACACTGTATTAGCCATTAGAAGTGAAAGTAAACTTTACTTTCTGAAACTTGGAAGATAAAAACTTTTTTAAAAATTCATGTTTCTACCATTATGGTTAATTTAGCTGCTGCTTATTTTATGCTGTTGGTGCTCCTGACCTGAAGTTTGTAACAACAAACCTATGGGGTTTTCCAACCTTCTATCCAAACAGAAAACTGTATGTTTACAATCAATCTGTTTTCTAGTAAATAAAACAGACAAAACTCCCTCAAATATTTTGAGGCACAAGTTTTAAGACCACTTCACATGATTCTAATTTCTTTAAGTGGAATCAGTTTTTTTTTTTTTTTTTTTTGGGGGGGGGGGGTTGGTGAGAAGCATGCACACACTGTTTAAAAAAGGAACCTTTTGGTTCCTAAAGTTCATTATCCTGTGTCACATTATGGGCTTGTCTAAGAATGCCTGATGGTATTATCACACTTACTCCATATTCATGGAGAAGCAGTTGTGTCTTAATTATGAAGAGCAGTCAGTTAATTAGGAAAATAATCACCATTTATTTTGAGAATCGCATGAACCCATGAATACACTTTTTCAATTTAAAGCTGATGGTACACATAGTTACTACCATTCATCAAAGGGTACAAACTTGTACGAATATTTTAAATAAATTTTTTTTAACAATTCCAGGAAGTTTTGGGTCCCCCTTGTATCTCTATTTATCACTGTTTGTCTTGCAGCAATCTTCTTTCTTACAACTTTGCTATATTCATCAATATACTATTCTTCATTTCTCTGTTTTTTTTTTTTACATTTCCTCAGTTACCTCTTTAATACTTTGTTGCATATTATACCATTCTTATTCTACCTGATCACTTACTCCCTTATGTACCATTTTCCTTATAATTTATTTTCTATATTCCTTTGCAGAACTTGGATCTTCCAGTTTTTCTTGATTCCATTTTTTCTTTTTTCATATTTATCACCCTGTATTCTCATTATTTTCTGTTTATATTTTACTCTTACTAAAAGTGATCAGAAGCACAGTTTGGTCCTTGCATTGATCTAACATTTTTAATTGCGGATAATCTTTTTTTGTTGATTAAAACATGATCTATCTGATTTGTTCCCATTGTACAAGGTTTTATCCATGTCCCTTTACATATCTTTTTATGTACTTATTTTCTATGAACTACAAACATATCATGCATTTGTGCAAATTTACTCGATTAGGACTCAAGCATATGTCCACACGTGCACAGGTCCAGCATGATAATGCATGGGCTAAAATGCATGTCATTATTCAATCATAAATTAGACTATCAAATTAAAGATTTTGGTCCAGTTTAAGACTATGAACAGTTTGGTTTATGAAAAGTAAATTTTTTCTCTACAGTTAACAAGCACAAAGAACATGTGTAGAAACTCTGTGTACAGTGGTAAAGATTATACCTTTAAAATCTTCTACTTGTACTGGCTAGGAAAGACACCATATCTTGGTCAAAGATGGGTTCATCACAGTCTCATAACAGACATACAGTAATGAATTTAAATTTATAAATTTTGGGATAAAAACCCAGAGCCCAGAGTCATGGTGCACAGCTTTTAATTGAGAGAATTGGTAAAAATCACTTAAGTTCATGAAGTTACAACTTACGAATTATCTTCCTGGCGGACAATCATGCAATCATTTTCATATCCACCATGCTCATTCTGCATTCCAGTGTGTACTATACCACCTACTGGGATGTTGACGTCATTTGAACACACCCGTTGAAGATAATCTACTACTTCACTGCCACTTGACTGAAACACAAAATTGTTGTAGCTTGTATTCAGACAGGTTGAAATTATGAGGCTTAGTGAAATGTGTAAATGGTAACATAAGAAACAACATCCTTTCCTACACCAAATTCCCCCCCCCCCTTTTTTTTTTAATGACTGGGAATGTCACAGAACTGCTCTCCCATAATTATGTGGGCTATATGCTCGTGTGTATCCTTAAACTTGTTTATAAAAGAAAGTTTCTAAATTCATGCCATTGATGTTCCATGCTATTAACCCTTTAAACGCTGAATTAAATCCCATCTGCTATTTGCTGGCATTATTAGCTCACCATTTTCTCCACGTTAGCAGGATAAGGGTTAAATCATTAACCCTTAGGCTTCTAATGTCATATATATATATGGAGCACCTATT
>Ga0268261_10002038_pt1 | contig 14361 bp, 5 predicted proteins | sample TergutNc150P1_FD_190353 | JGI IMG/M metagenome (GOLD analysis project Ga0268261, IMG submission 190353) | Nasutitermes corniger P1 segment gut microbial community from laboratory colony in Florida, USA - Nc150 P1 (SPAdes) (version 2) | ecosystem: Host-associated > Arthropoda: Insects > Digestive... | reverse complement strand
TGATTTAACCCTTATCCTGCTAACGTGGAGAAAATGGTGAGCTCCTAATAATGCCAGCAAATAGCAGATGGGATTTAATTCAGCGTTTAAAGGGTTAATGAACACTAAGGTGTACTACACCCTAACCAAGCTACTCATGATTGTACGTACATTCTCAGAATAAACAGGGGCTATTTCCTAAAATAGCGGTGTTCAAACACAAATGTCATGTCATCTAATTTAAAAGCTAGAATAGCATTCTGGTTTCAAAATAACTTACAACATAAATTTCTGCATATAGCACAAATCTTCATTACTACAGCACTTCAGATGCACTTTGTACATTGATTAAAATACAACATTCTAGAAACATGCTTTTTGAGATTGGTCCTGCCTCTTTCCTCTAGTAAAATGGAGGAGAGATCCTACACAGTTGGGCCCATTACAGTTTATAGTAATAGTAGTAGTAGTTGTTGTTTTTGTTGTTGCTGTGGTGGTGGTGGTAGTAGTAGTAGTAGTAGTAGTTGTTGTTGTTGTTGTTGTTGTTGCTGTAGTAATAGTAGTAGTAGTATAAACCTGCGCGGCATATTTCGTAAGATGTTCACTCAGGGAATTTTATTTTTTTATTTTTAAGTGGCAAATATTTATTGAATATTCAGTAATAAAAGACATTATTTTTATTCACCAAACAAACTAAAGAAACTAAAACCTAACTAAACTCATTTAAAATAACAACTAAACTCTGCTTGAAAATACAAACTAAAAAATGAAGCATAAAATGCCAGATTTTAAGATACTAGGGTGTGCCTCCGTGTGCACACGCGTACTGGTAGTATTAGTAGTAGGAGCAGTAGCAAACTATTGTCCTTAAACTTCCGTGCGATAAAAACAAATCCTGTAGCACTCATGGAAAACTTGCTTATCTTAATCCCGCGAACGTTACTACTAGTTTTTGACATTTTGTATTTAATGACGGTGTCAGTTGCTAGGATTACATAGCGTTGATGACAGATGAAGGAATGAGTTCGGGGCACTAGCAGAATGATACTGATGGGAAAAATCCGAAGTATTCGAAAAAGACCCTGTCCCAGTGCCACATTGTCTACAACAAATCCTAAATGAACTGGGCTGGGACTGAACCCCGCCTTCCGCGGTGAGAGACCAGCCAGTTTACTATATGGGAACCTAACGGAAGTTCCTCCACAACCGACCGCAAAGCCACAAAACAATATTTCGCACGACAACCCACACGCCGACAGACTCGACTGACAAGGGCCACCAGCCGTGCAGCAACAAGCCCAGACGACTGCGTACAGAGTACGTGAAATCGCAGGAGAAGCGAAGGAAATTCAGCTCAAGACCGGGGGATGTTTTAAACAAATGAACCCGCTTGTTTGTCATAAAAATACTTTGTGATTACACTTTTAAATCCCTGTCCTAACGGCATAAACGGTCGGTCTTTGTAATGGATAAACAATGCCTTTTCTGATTTACTACCTATAAATCTCCATGCGGTTGTGTCTAGACACAGGACAAAGCTTCACTTGTTCATTTGTTTACTGTCTCTTAACTGTCCATGTCAAAGGAGTGTCCAAGTGAGTATGGTGTAATAATTGTAATGGCTCAGGCAGTAATGCTTGTAATTTGCATTCGGGGTATGCGGGTTCACATGTCGGCCGGGAAGAACCATAATTAGCGTTTTTGTGGTTTTCCTGAGCCCCTCCATGCAAATGCCCGGACAGTACCTTGAACCAGGCCAGTATCGCTTCCCTGCACGTCCCTTCCAATTCATGATTTATAAGCCATCCTACCCACCAACACTGTATATTCCAAGATTTCATTAAACAGAGGAAATGGAATCAGCCAAAGCAATGTAGATAATCTAAAAAATGTAAGATATGAGGCCAGCAGACATTTCAGGAGCAAAAAGGAGGAATAACTAAAAGCTAAACTTGATGAATTTGAAAGTAACAGTAAGATAAAAAAATATCAGAGACCTGTACAGGGGCATAAGGGTTACCAGACTGGAACTAATATATTAAAGGATGAGAAGGGTGATTTGGTTACAGACTCCCACAGTATTATGGCTAGATGAAGGAGCCATATTTTCAGCTACTGAATGTATATGAGGTTAATAATGTTAAACAGAAATATATACAGCAGAGCCACTAGTGCCTGAGCCAAGTGCCTTTTGAGTTTTAGATGGCTACTGAAAAGCTAAGAAGACATAAATCACCAAGTATTGATCAAATTGCAGCAGAATTGATTAAAGCGGGGGGTAGGACAATTCACTTTAAGATCCATACACTCGTTAATTCCATTTCAAATCAGGAGGAATTGCCTGAGAAGTGGAAGGAGTCAATCATTGTACCTATTCATAAGAAGGGTGATAAAACTGATTGTAGTAATTATACAGGCATATCACGTCTGTCAACTACATATACAGTTTTATCCAAAATCCTGCTGTAAAGGTTTACTCCATAAGCAGAGGTAATTATTGGGGTCATAAGTGTGTATTTTGACACAACAGGTCAACTACCAAACATTTATTCTGCATTCGTCAAATACTTGAGAAAAAAATGAGAATACAACGAAGCAGTACATCAGGTCTTTATAGACTTCAAGAAAGCCTATGACACAGTTGGGAGGGAGGTCTTGTATAATATTCTCATTGAGTTTGGTATCCCTAAAAATTTGGTAAGGCTAATAAAATTGTGTCAGAGATGTGTATAGCAGAATTCAGGTATGCAAACATTGTCTTACATGTTTCCTATTAGGAATGGTGTGAAACAAGGAGATGCTTCATTGGCACTGCTCTTCAACTTTGCTTTAGAGTATGCCATTAGGAGGATTCAGGTAAACCAGGATGGCTCGAAATTAAACGGTACACATCAGCTTTTGTTTTATGCTGATGACGTTAATATACTGGGCAGAAGCATATATACCATATAGAAAAACGCAGAACTTGTAGTATTTGCTAGTAAGGAGACTGGACTAGAAGTAAAACTAAGTACATGGTCTTGTCTCAAGATGAGAATGCAGGGCAGTCACAACATAAAGACTGATAACAGTTTCTTTGCAAGGGTGAAACAGTTCAAACACTGGGAACAACCCTAATGAATCAAAACTCCATTCAGGAAGAAATTAAGAGCAGAATGAAGTCGGGGAATGCTTGCTATCATTCAGTGCAGAATCTTTTGTCTTCCAGTTTGCTATCCACAATATAAAGATTAAGATACATAAAACTATAATTTTTCCTGTTGTTCTGTAAGTGTGTGAAACTTGTAGCCTACCATGAGGGACGAATGTAGGCTCAGTTTGTTTAAGAACAGGGTGCTGATGAGAATATTTGGGTCCAAGAGGGATGAGGTAACAGGGGAGTGGAGAAAACTATATAATGAGGAGGTTAATGATCTGTACTCCTCATCAAATATTATTTGAGTGATCATATCAAGAAGAATGAGATGGGAGGGGCATGTAACATGTATGAGGGAGGTGAGGTGCATACAGGGTTTTGGTGGGGAAACCTGAGAGAAAGAGACCACTTAGAAGACCCAGGCATAGATGGGAGAATGATATTAAGCTGGATCTTCAGCAAGTGGGATGGGTAGGCATGGCCTGGATTGATCTGACTCGGGATACGGATAGGTTCTTGTAAAAGATGTAATGAACCTTCGGGTTCCATAAAATGCGGGAAATTTCTTGACTGAGAACCGGGTAGCTTCACAAGGACTCTGCTCCATGGAGTAAATAAGTAAGAATGTAAGTAATGATAAATGTGGGACAGCAAAATGCTACTTCCTGAAAACGAGTCAGGCGAGTGATTTATATATTAACAAAGTAAACATACGTCTGTCTGAAATTACTAACTGGTATGGGAGAATGTTGCGTTGCATGCAATGGAGTCCCATTTAACCATCGCAGTTAACAATGGAACTCACGTATCAAATGACATTTAAATCATTTTTTACTCTTCAACTATAAATAACTGCCGCAAGAACACACTTCCAAACACCATCAAGGGCAGTACACCATTCTGCCAAACGCAAGCCTGCTAGCGATTCTAAAATTGTAAATTTAAAACTTACTTTAAAACACTTACCTTAAATCACTGTTCCGTTGCAGGCTGCACCAAGCAACATCTGCATTCATCCTACTGACTATAATACCTCACCACTGATCAAACATGAGAAACAAAACCATTTGCCCATAACTGTTACGTTGAACAATTCTCAATTACTTTCCCTTATTGCCTTACTTGCGCTTTTGACAACCACTGTTCGGTCAACGCCACCTGCGTCACGGATAACAGCTGACCACGGTATGGTAATAAATCAACCTGTATTAGTTGCTGCAGCTCGGTTCGTTCGTCTAAGTAGAACAGTACCATTTCACATATTTGCCTTTGTACACGTCAACATAACTGACAAATTAAAAAAACGCGATATGATTACGAGGAACTGCAGTACACTCTAATGCACCCACCCCCTTCAAAATAACCTTTCAGACTTAACCTTAAGAAGTGTTACTAGTCCAATCCAGCGTTTCCCATACGTGTTTGCCCACTGAACACGTGTGGGATTGATATACACAAACGGAAACACAATGGAGTCTACAAAATAATATAGCAAAATAAAGCACACAAAACTTATGTTTCTACTGAAGAATTTCTCCACATAATGCCAAAGCATGCATATGATTCTCTGATTTGTTGCCTTCGTGTCTGTTTACTATACACAGAACGTCACTAATTAAAGATTACTTCACCAACTCACTGCCTTGGATGTCAGAAATTCCCAAAAATAGTAAATTTCTGGTACACAAAAGCGTGCAGGTTTTTTTAAAATGAAAATACAGGTGGCAGAAATGTGAGAGGGTAGCACACAACATTATTCAAGTTAAAAAAATTAAACATCCTCACAGAAGAAACTGACCACAGTTTCCAAATCATCACCTCGTTTATTTTAATTTTTTTCCATGAACCTCTACCATCATTATTGTGAGGTTATGTGAATCGAACATCTGGCTCTGATTTTCTTTCCTTTCAGCAGTACATGCACAAACCATTTCTTGTCTTTTATTATTGTAATATAATACTTGTATAATTATTATTTATGTCAACCTTGAAGTTAAAGTTTTACATCATAACTTGTTACAGTAGATTTGTAGAGCTTTGTTAAATATTTTGCCTTCGTTTCCTGTGTTGCAAGCAACAAGTATATGCAATATTATATCTAAACAAACTGTACAATATTTCTTTAAGTGTGAAAATTAACCATTACTTTACAATACAACAAACAATGAAGATCCAACATTTTCATATATGTATATATATATGTATATATATATATTAGTACAATATTATATTCTTTGTAGCAATAATGCCAACAACCATTTTTGTTTATATAAAAACCTCTCATTTTGCTTATGCTAGTAAAATAACATTCTTTAAGGTATTTTTGTTAGATCAACAACAAGTAATAGCTTATACCAGTACCATTTTAATGTACCCATTTTGCATCACCATTTAAGGTCAATATTTCTTACAAAAATTTTCACCTCTGGAAAACGCATGTGATGGATACTAAGGTTGTTAGGAATTGGCTCATCTTCATTGAAGATTACTGAGAACATTCAATAGATCCATATGCATAAAACAAATTACTTGATTTTAATTCCACATTCTAAACTTTTCCAATGAGCTATTACTCACCATATAAACAAAATTTTGAGGGTAACACATATTCGTAATTTAACAAATGTCTTCAAGTAATTGCTTAGTAAAATTTCCTAACATTTAATTACAACACATCATGCCAGAGATATTGATCTTTGTTCTCATACAAACTTTTGTGTTAATTTCAGATGTCTTGTAACCACCAGAATATTACTGTGGTAAACACCGATAACACCATTATGTAGCAGAATTTAAGACAGTAAGTGATACATACTTCTGATGGTAGTGAAAACAATAAAACCAACATTCACTTTAACAAAAATGTGAGCCTATTCGTATTAAGCCACTTGGTTCCGTACATTTCAGTACTAATAAAAACATATGTGGTTTACCAATATCTGAAAATATCAGCATGCAGCAGATAATATTTTAAATGTAAAAAAATAACTTAAATGATAATACAGTTTTTGATTTCTTCTAACACCTATATCTTCAACTATGCCAATTCTTAAATTCTGCAATTTACACTTTTAACAAAATAAATTACAATGTACAATGTTAGTAAACATGTTATCAGAATATGTACTCAATATTTTCACGCACACATTTGCAACCCTAGGTAATGACCTTAAATTTGTCATTTAAATTACTCATTTTAGGATATTTTCAATGATTTTCCAAATACATATTATGCATGGCCTTCTACCTTACTTGTCTGTTTTTTCCCTCCAGAATCTATAATTTGATGTGTTATTAATGCCATGTTTCACAATAGTATAATCTCTGGATTTCTGAGTTATTCATAAGAGGTTGTTTTGGTGATCTCAAAAGACTTACTTGGTTAGAAGTCATATTCTACAGGTAATTCAACTTCAGTTGACTTATGCCCTTGAATTCTATGCATGTCCACCCTTTATTACTGCAAGTTTTGTTTTGTCTTAAGTACTGTCATTAAATTTCACTGTTATATTTCACAGAAATGTATTATGTGTATTTGTGCATTGAACCATAATTTTTGTGCTTGCTTATAAAACTTCTTTCTGTTCACACAACTGAATGATACTCTTATACCATCAAGAGGCTATTATTTATAAGCCAATAAATTAACAATAATAAAACAATTAAAATATACAAATAAATTAAAAGTAAAATGCATAGAAATTTCTTTAAAAGAGCTTAGATATAATTAGGAACATTAAAGAATATACTAAGCCAGATTATTAAGAGAAAAGAACTTTTTAATTGAGCATTAGGTTATTTTTTCTCCAAATTTAGCAATAAATCACCTTCTATTTATAATGCCATTGTTCTTTCGAAGAACCAAACCAATAATGCATGTCTTTTATATAATACATCATTATAGTAAACTGCAAAATATCTAACAATATATATTTCGTTATGTTCTCCATAAACAGCAACAACATGAAATCCCATATGCAGACATGAAATGTACACATTTCATCACTGGAAATGACTGATGCTTCTGTAGACGAAGCATATCATGTGAAGGATTTTACTAAATTTTTATGTTCATTTCAGTGCCTCAATGGCAACTTTTGCTGTTTCAAGGAATGTGTAGAAGTGAGCATGTAAATTGTGGTATAATCAGTTAACTTAGTATAACCCATGCAAGCAAAGTGATTCCAGTTAGCTGAACCATGCAATTTATGAATAACTTCATACCAGTCAACCTCATGTGAGTAACTTCCATAGAACACATACACACCACAGCCTGTTCTTAGCAGGTGCTGCCACAAGCAAACATTTCTGTTCCCCTGAACTCAACAGATCACATTCACAAATTCAAGTCAACAAAAACATTTCTAACAAACTACATGCATTGTTAGACTATACACCACTAGTTTGCAGAGTTGCATCTATTGCAGTAATCCTAAAATATACACAAAAGAAGAATGAGCACATGTTTCAAAACTACAGGCATTACTGAGCATAAATAAAGTTGAGTGATAAAATCTTTTTGGACAACTAGTCACATCCATTTAGCAACAAAGTCTAATGTTTCAGAAATCTTCTGTTTCTTCAGTCATCACGGAATGGTGTATTGTAGTATTTCCCACACTTTTTGCTCACAGAACCCTTTTGACTTTGAAATATGACCACAGATCCTTACAATCTTGCTCATTTAAATAAAGTGTCCAGATAATAGGTATCCAAAATTACAAATTTATATCCCAAAACTGATTTTAGATAGCTACAAATACATGTGAGTAGCATATTTCATGATTTGACCTTAATTAAACTGATTGTTGCTTGCTTTGTCGGTTCAAGGGGTTTCTCACTTAGATATTCTAATGGTCATAAAAAATTAACAAATCTATAAATAAAGAAGTTCCATAATTATTTGTAGCAAAACATCACACTTCAAAGTAGCCATTACAGAAATGAAACCACACATCCACTGGGAATGGGTCACAGATCCCAAGGGAACCATGGAGCACACTTTTGGAACCACTGACATACTGCATAAACATAATGTATGTATATCAACAGTGGTGTTTACCCAATACATCATTCACTGCTAATGGTGATCAAGCTCTCCAAAACACTGGACTTTGACTCCGAACAGATGATGAATGTTCAAAAAGTCTTGTACAATTAAACACGCTAAAACAAATGTAACTTACAATCACATTTCTCTTAACATCTGTCCCCACAACAGTTATGAAGAGCTTTAGGTGAAATAAAGTACAAGGACATGTGGTTTACTCTCGATGTACATTTGTGTACACACTATATAATACCCATTAAACTCAGTCAGAGACACAGTATTAAATATTTAACTAAATATACATGAATATAAATTGAATTAGGTCAGTGTTTGTCCTCCTGCATCACAACCAACAATAATATAGTGAGTGCCCCTGCCATTTATCCTACCATAAACCTTGCACCTTGAACAATAAGCAGTGTTTCTAGAAATTCCTTCTAAATCAACTGTACCTAAGAACAAAAACAGTTTATTTAACATACTGCATTTAACGTTATTTAAATATTTGCAAAAGAAAGTAAAATTTCCAAACATTATTCCATGCTTCTTAACCCAACAGTACACACAGCTTTTTTTATATGTTTTCTTATACACACAATGTTTAGTATGCATTTCCTGTCATAGGTAGGCAGAAATAAACATTCATTCTTGCAGCCAGAGACTGTAACACCACGTTATGTATCAAATTTATAATGTAATTATTTATAAATTGTTAATTGTTGCAACAGTATACAAATGAAAAACACGAAAAAAAGTAAAAGTTATTTCTCAACTGCAGTGTATGAATAATATTTGGACTGGAATTAAGGAAGGCTGCATACTTCTGCCACTATTGAAAGTGTATGTTTCCAAGCTAGTGAAAAAGACTTGCCAGTAGTCAATTTCAGTGATATGTGGTTCTGAAGATACAAAAATTCAGCATTCAACTTATGACTGCATCTGTATAGTACTACCACATTCCATAGTCTATGTTGTTGTTACCAGCAAACACTATTGAACCAAAAGAAACACACAGTGGATGTCCTTTATAATGAAACCTGGTGGGGACATGAGCAATACCTATAGTGTTGAGTTGCAGATTATAAAACTTTCGCCTAAAACTGTTTGCTTACTTAACATTATAATTAATTGCATATATTTTCAAGTTCAAACTTCCAGAAAGAGGAGACAGCAACTCTGTTATGACATTTTTATAACATGTGAAAGTTTATGGTGTGAAAACTAAGACGAACTGATTTATGAACAAGATATAAAGTGGGTACAACTTCTACCTCAGTACAAACATACCTTGCTTTTTGTTACTTCTCTAGCTCTCAAAGTCACTGATATTCAGTATACTGCTTTCAGTATCAAACATAACAATAGCAAAACAAAGCAATGTTAAAATAGCACATCTCTGTAAATATGTGATCATTTTAATGTTCTTTAGTACATCACTTAAATGGTAACAAAAAAATACCAAAATTATCTCATTTTACGCGGAATAATCTCACTTCCTGGAGGCACATCATATTTCCTGCACCATATTCAAAATAAACATGAAAGAAAACTGAATTTGTTTTCACATTTATGCCACCAATGATGCTAAATTTTTAATACAGCTACTAATTAGTAACACACTTATAACTTAAGAGTTCCATGATGTGAATTCAAATTTACAAAATAGAATTCACTTCATGTGTTGATTTCACTCTTCCACATAGAACTAAACTAAACTCCGTGGCCTTAGTCCGCGAGCGAACTATACCGACAGAGCGGCCGCCGCCGGTCGGCGAAGTTAGTGCCAACTCTTCCACATAGTGTGGCTGAATATGCAGTGAATATAATTGATATACTGAACAACTGCAATTCAGTCTCTTAAATCAGAATAGTATCCACAAATCAACTTAATTGTTAGCCCCTTATACACTCCACACACTGGTAACCTATTGTATTCTAATCTTATATCACTACCCATTCATCAGTCTTCTACATAGTTTTCTTTCTAAAATTCTATAAACAGTACAATTCCTTCAATCTGGAAGCTGACAATGCAGAAATCCTGATGCTTAGGCAGTTGAGGAAAATAATTCCACATACAGAGAGTTTTGGCATCAGTGACACCCTGACCCCTCATCTCCTACTCCATCAACTTCTTCAGCTATGAAGACTCCTGATCCACAGTCTCCTGGTCCTTCAGCATCACTGGTAGAAATTGAAGAGACTCCAAAAACCAGAAGGGGACCCAGATGCCCCTGCACCAGCAGATGAATGAGATATCCAAACGCAGTACTCCTCTAATCAGTTACACAACCAAAATCCAGGAGCAGCAACAAAAAATTACCTGTAAGAACTTGAGTTAGTGTAGGTACTGCATGATAATCCAGACAATTTGAATCTGGCAACTGTCTGGCCCTGTGGGTGCCAGATTAAAGGAATTTTACTGGATATTCTTATCTCAAATTTTCACTGAGAGGATACATGTTCAGCCCATTACAAGCTCCTTCACTCCACTCACAAGAAATGAATTTTACAAGGCCCCCAAATAGAATGCACACATTTTGAAGATTAATATTCTATAATATTGTTGATGCCACATATGGTCTTTTATACATCAACAATTCCCAAGACCTTTTTCTTGTATTATGTCACAGCACTAATATTATGAGTAATGGCTATGATGTCAGTGCTTCAAATATGCGTCAAGGATTCTTTTCTTATGGTACAATGACACTATTGAAGAAAGAGCTTACAGCATGTTGAGGTATGCTGAATACAAATCGTCCATGGTAATGTGACATACAGTAACTCTTTCATAAATACTGAAAATATCCTGTTCACAAAGGAAGTTCTTCTTGGTATTATCAGTTCCTAGAAATGGGCAATGTTTTAAACATAAGTATTAAGAAGCAAGTGTATCAGACACAATCATCGATCAAATAAAATATTCATGCAGATGGAGTTTAGGAAAACAGTTTTGGTGATTACTAATTTAACACACTTATGAAATGTTACTTTATTAATAATGATGACATCTGACAGACAAAAATCTTAAAATGTTTTGTGTATATGCTTATAAAGTCCAGCAAAAAATTTAAATTGGGTTGTAAATGATAGGAATATGCAGTGTTTTTATGCATAAAATTAATGATAAGCTTAATTTCTCAAATCAGGGTGTTATTATTTCTTCCTAGTGATGCTAAATCCCACACACACAGAGAGCATTATTTCAATTTTAGAATACTCAAAAGTCATAGCAGTCAAACTGCCTGATATTCAAAAAGCAAATATCAAGCGTCTGGCCCAGACACATTGTGAACCTCTCTCTATTAACATAATAAATGGCCAACTTTTGAAGAATGTATTGGAATTTCATGTCTTCCCACAGACAGACAGTACTGAACTGAGAGTAGAATGACAGTTATTTTTCAATAGGTCAGTGTTTTTTTGAAGTTGTATATAAACAGCTAATAAGCCTCAAGTACCAAACTTTTAGGCCATTCAATTTTAAGTGATAATCTAGTTGTGTAATTCCTTGAGATCTATAAAAGTTTACTGAAATTTATAAACTGATTCGCAAAATGGTAGTGTTTTCCTGTTTAAAAAATATCACCCCTCTAAAGGAATTATTTCATAAAATACAGCTTTCCAAAATATGGGCATTCTTATTTAAAGACCCTGTATTTTAACTAACTGCTTATATAATATACCAGTATTCTTTCAATGACAAACATCTGTAACTCACATTTTATGTGGTTGTCAGAATGTCTGGACAGTAGAGGACAATCATAAATACTGTAATATAAAATTACTTTCTCCATTACAACTGACTAAGCTGGTGCTTCAGGAGTTATTTGCAGACTATATCCTACATACATAATTAAACTACATATAAACAGAAATCACTTGTATCTGTAAACGTATCAAATGGTAAATCAGAAAACCTCTTTACTTATAATCACTGTACCATATGGCAGATACAGCTAATGGTTGAACCTTCTGCTATTGCATAATTTACCTCTATAGTAGGCTTCTGTTCTCTTGACAGTAATAATAGAATAGAATTCAAAGAAGACTGTACTGAAAGTGAATCTAAACAAAACAACCATTTGACATTTTTAATTCTTCAAGCTTACAATAGCAGCCTCAACATAAAGAAACCATAGTGCCTTCTGCTCACTCTCTTTTCAGACCATAAGATTGATTTCAACGATTAAAATACAATATATATGGTATTTCACACATATTGCCAAGTGTTTGAAGAGCTTTCAGGATTAAAATATCAGTAAGTTTTCCTTTATGTACCTGCAGAAAACACAGAAAACCATAGTTCAGCATTTACCACACACATATCTCAATATTCAAAATTTGTTACAAAATCTCAACATGCTATACTTTCAATAAACAAAACAACAGTTGCATACGTTCCACATTCTCTTCTGATTACTACCACTTTTCCTCCAGTATTTCTGTTGTATCGATATCTTTTTGTTATTTTATCACTCTATGTACAAAACACGCAATTTCTATCTGTTGCCTGCTTATAATGTGTAAACAACACAGTAATTTTCAATGTGTTAACATAGTTTGTAAAACCAAAAAAATTATTGGCAATTTTCCACTCTTATGCAGTTATTCCATATTAAAGCGTACCATACACTCATCAGTTAATGTAAAATTATTATTTACTTACAATTTCTTTCCAAATCATGTCAGGATTACATACATTGCAGAATTTGTACTAAATATAATCAAAAATACAAATGTAGACTCAATATTTAAATATCAAGTTGGTTATTTCATGTGATTTATGCATTTCATTCTGGAGAAGACTGATTATGGTCCTGTTTTTCTCACACATGTTTCACTCAAAATTGATAAGAAATAAAGAGCTATGTCTGTGCATAGCATGATATCATAGAGGGGACGTAGACAAGAGCCACACTGAGTGTTCAGGATCATGCTCTGGCCACTTTACCCTTGGGGTAAAAAGAAACTGATTCTTCATTGGTAAAAGAAATCAGCCTAACTTAAATTTAGGTTAATTATAAGTAAAAAATCAAAGGGTTAATTATCATATACAATAATATAGCTTCACTAATACACCATTACAGAAGTATTCATTGTCATAACATAATGTGTCCTTGAGTTATGTTCACAATCTTATGAAACAGTTCTGTCATTAGTTACATAGGCAGTCAGTTGGCTGTAAAGAAGAGTATTCAGATGTTTATTTTGATTACACCAATTGGAGAAGAAATTAATAAATGAGAAACAATGCCCCATGTATAAAAGAAACTATATTAAAATAAACTCTGTTGTTTGAAATACAAAAGTTCTTCATCCATCAATAGTCATCAGTATGCAGATACAATACCATGCCATCAACACAATAATGTACAGAGATGAAATTATTATAAAGGAACAAATTCGTAATAAACTCCCAGTGTCTGGTCTGGAGGCCTCAGTAGGTCTCCTCTGATCATTTTAAATGCATTCTCCTCCAGTAACACTGCATTCACTAATACTTTTTCACCTCCTTTTATAAATGACAAGAACTGTAACACTGTGCAGTACAGTCTTCTCCTAATATTGGGAACAAGAGAAAACTAGGGAAAATTACTATCATTGAGGAAAGTAAAAAAATTAACTATGTGTAAGGAAAACAAAGTGTTAATGCTCATGTACCACACAATTTTTTGTAAATGTTAAGTATATGACAGATATTCCAGGTCTTTGATGAGAATTTAAGACAAGTCGGAAGAGAAAAACAACAGACATCTCTGTGGCTACGTTACTGACAAAAATTAAACATAACAAATTCTTATGCACCACATTTCATTCAGTAATAATAAGGCTAATCCCAGTTTATACCATGTATTTCTCTCTCCGTACAGTTATAAAATAAATGACTAAAATCTAAGTTTCCTCAACAGTAATCAAGATAACAGAATGTTTGTGTGACAACACATCTGAATGTGGAAAATTTTACCTTATTACTGTACTGTCTCCTATAACCCATTTCCACTCTGCATTAATACCTCAAGTGTAAAGTATTCAGTCAGTACAATGTAAGCAATAAAGGTCCATATTAACCCTTTAAACCCCGAATTAAATCCCATCTGCTATTTGCTGGCATTATTAGGAGCTCACCATTTTCTCCACGTTAGCAGGATAAGGGTTAAATTATTAACCTTTAGGCTACTAATGTCATATA
>Ga0268261_10002037_pt1 | contig 14363 bp, 8 predicted proteins | sample TergutNc150P1_FD_190353 | JGI IMG/M metagenome (GOLD analysis project Ga0268261, IMG submission 190353) | Nasutitermes corniger P1 segment gut microbial community from laboratory colony in Florida, USA - Nc150 P1 (SPAdes) (version 2) | ecosystem: Host-associated > Arthropoda: Insects > Digestive... | reverse complement strand
TAGAAACATCAAGAATGGGTGCTCCATATATATATGACATTAGTCGCCTAAAGGTTAACAATTTAACCCTTATCCTGCTAACGTGGAGAAAATTGTGAGCTCCTAATAATGCCAGCAAATAGCAGATGGGATTTAATTCAGGCTTTTAAGGTTTAAACAAGAAAGATTTGGCTCGAAAATAGCCTGAGCCAATCAGAAGGAGGTGGGACAGGGAGGGGGTATGTCTGAGTAGAACAACAGGCTGTGGAGGGTGAAGACCCCAAGTGGAGGCCAGTAATAAGTATGTGAAGGAGAAACGGCGCTGTGTTGGAGTGAGGAAGCCTGGTATCAGCAACAAGGCTTATTAGGCCATTCACCCTCATATTTTTTAATCCTTGGTTTTCAAGAACATATGATCCAAGGTTCTGTATATTTTGCATACCAGTGCCGGTCAGTGACATACAGTATGCCCACTATCTTCTTTTTCGTCCTCACACAGTCTGCAATCCTGCCAATGTGAGAGTCCGAGTTTACACATATTTTGCTGTCAGGGTCATGTGGCCTTTTAACATCCCCACAGCCACTTTAAGCTTCTGTCTACTCATTGCCTGAAGCTCTTTTTTCCTAATTGGCAGAGGTTTACTCATTAGGGGTTTGAAAGGGCGGCAAACTTCACAGGTCTTCCACCTGTTCATGTGCTTCTTAATCAAGTGACTCCAGATGACCTCTTTGCCCACATCAAAGGGCATGCCAACAGTTTGGTCAGAAGGGACTCCATTAGTCCCTTCCTTGGCGAATTTATCAGGTTCTTCATTTCGTGGTATTCCATAACGCCTGGGTATCCATGCTAAGTGACTTAGCTTTTCTAATGCTTGCATACTTTCCCATACCATAGCTGATTCAGTGGTGATTTTTGCAAGTGCTGCTATCACTGCCCTACTACCAGAGCAGATATGTATTCTGCTATATAAATCCCGACAAGATGCACATGTTACAGAATTTATTTTATCTGAAAACTGCTCTACATGTTTCGGGCACAGGTGAACAAAACCCCTTATTTCAGTTGGCCATCGACTTCATGCTTACGTCAGCAACCACATGAAAACCAAAACAGATCAAGACGCCACCCACAACACACTCAAATTAGTTCCAACCCTTCCATGATAGCAGCAGACAATAATACAGATATGTACATCATTTATTATTCTATAGAACATACTACATTTTCTGCAGAATATACATTATCAACAACAACTGTAATTTTAATCTAATCTATAGGTACTTTTTATCAGTAAACTTAACTCTGTCTATTACAGTGTAACAGTTACCAGTTGTTGTAGTTGCAGTTGTTTGTGCTCCTGAAGATGGGTGATAGTAACGCCAAAAACATGTAGAGCAGTTGTCAGATAAAATAATCTCTGTAACATGTGCATCTTGTTGGGATTTATATAGTAGAATATTATTGCAATGCACAGATTAATGAATGTTAAATTAAAAAAAAAATACACTTATGTATTCTTCTACTCATTATGTTCTTAAACAAGAAGTGTTACGTGCACATCAGGATGCCATCACTTCAGCTTGAAACACTCTAGAGAGGCTGCCTATATGAAAACTCTCCCTCCGGTTGTCCCTTGGTCCATTAACACTAGTACCAAAGTGGTTATTAATTCCTGACCCATCTGTGTACAAAAGGTCAGCGTTAAGGTCAGTGATTTTACATGGCATACACCATTCTTCTCTAGTCAGTATCAACACTCTAAATTGTTTTACCAACTGATATGTTTTAAGGATTCTATCCTGTTTTAAAATAAAAGGATATTTATGGAGGAACTCAGGTGTCATATGTCCTAACCCTGTATACCTGTGTCCTCCCTGATAGTTCATTCTGTATGCAGTGAATCTAGCAGCTCCAATGACAGCAAGGTCCATTGGAGTTAAACAGAGGGTTACTTTGAACGCCTCTGTGGGTGTTGCTTTAATGGACCTTACAGCAGCCCTCAGGTAAGCTTTGCAGTAGGCTCCTTGCTTCCACCCTACTCACCATGGGCCACTAGACCATTGATGCATACAGTATTTGTGGCACCAAGGTTATCTTGTATATCCATATGGCTGTTTCGGGGTTAATTCCGAAAGTTTTACCCATGGCTCTTTTACACACCCACATTTAGCAGTATAATTTCTTTCTTCTGTCTGTGAGGAGTTACTTCCAATTTAATTTAGGATCTAGGAAGACTCCTAAATATTTCACCAAACTGGTGAAGGCAATTTGCCTTCCCCAAGCCTCAGAGGCTCTATTGGCTGAGATTTATATTTGCTGGTGAAGACAAAAAATTAGTCTTTAATGGATTTACTGTTAGACTCTTTAGTCTCACACCATCTCCGTCCTGTATTCAGGGTATTAGTCATAAGATGCCTGAGAGTATGAAGGAACTTCTCCCTGACAAATATGGCTATATCATACATATAGCCATAAACCAGACAACCTTCATTTTGTAGATCCCCTAGGAGATTGTTTACCACAAGTCACCACAAAAGTGGTGCTGTGGACAGCATTTATCAGGTTTGCCTTCTATGGTTGTAAAACCAATAACAAAAACTTGACACTTTAAAATATGCTCTCAAATTACTAATATTTTAAGAATCTCATGTGTTAATTTTCTTATAATTTTATTACATAACATATTACATTAAAAATGGCTGAATAACATCACATTTATAAAAGAATAACACTGACTAATGCATATGCAACATAGTCATACACATTCATGATGTACATTTTCTCATCCCAAACATAAGAAATATTACAAAATCTGTTATGTGTATGCCATGAGTTGGCATGGAGTTATGTAGGCAGGATGGGAGTACAATTCTGCACATGCACACTACACTCTTACTGAACACTGTACCTGTTTTACAGATATCATTGTGTTTGATTTCATTCCCCTATTTTGCAGGCAAGCAGACTCATGTTTTTGGTATAAGCATAGCTTAAAATGTTTTCAGTCCTGCCTACCAAACTCTGATGACTTCTTATAGCTGGCATACAATAAATTTTATAAAATCTCTTCATTCGTCATGCTACATATGTATATTTTTTCTTGGTAAAATTTTATTACTCAATCCTATGAGTGTTTAATTCCATTTGTAAGGCCACACAGCAATTTTATCTCATTCTGAGCTCTATCTGAAGATGCAAAACTTCTTCCTAATAAGTCACTGCTAGCTCTTTGTCTGTTTCCAATGTTTGCAGCATAGAGTGATATCAGAACAATGAGGCCCAGCACTGCCGAGCCACCACACACGTATGCTATTATATCACGATAGTAATGTGGGCAGGAGTCACTAGTAGCACACTTACTGTAAAGAGAAGCAGAAAAAAATATGACATTTGTAATTGCATGAGAGTGACAGATTATTTTGCAGTTGCAGAAAATTATTCACATTCCTAGGACCAGATATCAGATACTTAAGTTCAGCAATAGCAACTTACAGGTCTTCTATAATCATTACGGCTACTCCATTGAGTACCTTGTCAGCAAATGTAACAGCACTGTAGATAAAGGCACCATTTTCTGTATGGGAACCAACTAAATCAGCTGTAATGCAAAGACTTGTTACCATAGTCATAGAACTTCCTGCACCTGTAAAATAGCACCAAAAAAGCAGAAGTTTTATTATGACATAATTTTTGTAATACAAAAACTATTAATATGGTAATATTTTTTTGTGAGGCCGTGATCAACCATATTACCAGACAAATTAGGCACTGATAGCAATTTCTTTTGTTTTTATTGATTCTTCTTTAAAAATTTCTTTAAAAAAAAAAGGTTACAGTTACAAATTAAGAGTGCTGCCTCAAAATGAAGGCCAAGGGAAACTAATATATTTTATGTAATTTTCTTAGCCCTTGCTTGAAGCATGACTGTCAATTTCTACATCTTATTTCTCATCTAAACATGGCCAAAGCTACTGTTTATTATTTACACGTCACTTCTGATTTGCTGATCCCCAAAAGAAATTACCAAGCATCAAGCATTGGTAAGTACAATTTTAATGTTTAATAAGATTAAAATGCTTCAGTTTTTGTTAATTAAATATTTTAGTACTTCTATGTACAAATTATTGGCATAAGTACAAAAAGTAAAAATTAAAACTATGTGTGTATATAATGTAGTGTATGAAATCCCTCTGTTTCCCTACTGTTCTAAGTTTAACAAGATATTTTAAGTTATAATAAAAATCATAATAATGACTATATAATTCCTTCAAAGGCTCTGGGGTAATGAAAGAACTTCTAATTTGGAGAAAAACAGTCAACATAATTGTTCATGTTTTACAACTGGTATGAGATGTCTTTAAGAGTGTAATTAAATTCCAGCAAAGGAACTTTATAATTACCACTAAATCAAGAAAACATACCAAGTAACACTGCCACTCCATAAATGGAAAATAAAAAGTGCTGTGCTGTTCCATATCGTATCCACACGCATCCTGAAATACTGATCACTGTCCCACACAGATAACTGAGCTGCAAATATAGATTGGAATATTAATTGTCTTTGATCAGGAACTTTTAAATCATGCTAAAACAAAAAACAAGGTAGAGGCCTATCATCACCACAGCCTTTTAATCAATTATTAAAGGTTGAGATGGCAGGTAACCTGATAGCTGGCTATTGGTCTTCACAGTGTACACATTTTGTATTACAGCCATCTTCATATTTACTACTGATAAAACCTCAAAATCCTGCAAAATGATCTAATATTTTTGAAAATATACTTCCATGAACCAATACTCAGTACTACCTTACCTTGCTGCCATACAGTCTATTAATGTATCTGATTCCAATTGATGCTATAAATGAGGACAGATAACACACGAAAGGCACACTTGCTAGAAGCTCTTCTCCTTCATCTACACTCTCATTCAGGTAAAGTGGCATATACACAAGACTTATGGTGAGAAACAGTCGACTGGTCACATAAAGCACTGCCACTTGAAAGAGTGTAGGAGACTGGAGATAGTTACAAAGTCTGCTCATAATAGGTGGTTCTTGTTCAATTATTAGTGACTGAATGTTATGTGTGTTTATTTTACGCAGTCCAAAGTGGAACAGGCTGTTGGTGGCTATTCCTACAGCCATTCCAATTAGCACAACATCCTGCAAAACATACACAATTATAAGTTGTAAATATGTATGCTGTCTAATAAGAACATATCCTAAAAGTGAAAGAGGCAAATGATGGTTATTCCCACAGCCATCCCAATTAGTACAACATCCTGCACAACATATACAATGATAAGTTACAAACATGTACAGGCATTTGACTTCATGTAGTAAGTTAGAAGTTCATTCCTGATGTTCTTCCCAGACAGAAATGTCACATAAATATCAACTTAATTCTTCTAGGTTACAGGGTTATAGCGTTTAAAGTCCAAGAATGAATTACTGCACCCATAACTAAGCTGCTGTGTTTTACAGTTCTGTTCAAAACAAATGTCTGAAGTGGCCACAACCCAGATATTTTGACTTCATGTCCTACTAAAAGTGCAGTACTGTCAAGAGCCGAAGGCCATCCACATACAAGTATCTTGCAACTTTTCTTCCATTTTACAGACAGCAGGATAACAAGTGAGAATGTGTATGACATGTTAGGCTGGTTGCTTCAAATGTTTACAGTAAAAGGAACAGTGCAAGGTAAAAATTGTATAATGGAAACAAAACTTAGTTCTGTGAAAACCATTCAAGATATTTCAACATCCACAGTTTCTTACCTGATGAAAATCAAACCCATGTTCTCATGACACATCTAATGTAATGATATGAGAAATGAGCTCCTGCAGTTGACATAAGTCATGTGACATTCTCCATAAAATGTTCTTCCTAATTTCCTCAGAAGACACATCATATAAATTCAGTTGGTTTTGGTGTAATGCATTGCAAATACATGAAATATGAATTGCAAGTTTTCAGATTCAGGCTCCAGTGAGCCCCATGATCAATGAGGTTATGTAAATAAATTCCCATAGCACTATGTTTGGGAGTCATGAATCCCACTGTGACTCTTGAGTTTGAAAGTTTTGGAAGAACATACAATCAACAATAAAACAGAATTTAGAAACTTTAGACAAAATGTTACAGACATATACAGTGATGTAACCATACCTGTACAAATTTAGAATAACAAAGAAGATGGAAGGCAAGTAAAAATAAAGTATAAAATACAACTTAAAGGCTAAAAATTCAGTGATTTATGGCCAAACTTAAACATGTTGGTGCCATAAGCACTGTTAAGTTCTAGAGGTAAAATGAGGAAGTATTTTTATTGGAAGAGTAGTCTGAGTAAGTCACTGTAAACTACAGCTGACATATACAAAAATAAAAAATAACAACTTACAAATCAATTCTATCAAGACCTAGAAGTTCCCACTTTGTGATAAATCTGATTTATCAAAAATAAACAAAGGCTGCTAAGGTAAATGAGGTGCAATAATGGCTGCAAGAATTCTTGTTTGTTTGTTTACCTGTTTACCTGGGTCTGAGGACAATGCTAATTGATATTTTACTTTAAAAAAGTAATAGGAACACAATAAAAAATTTCAATAGGGAACATTATCAAAAGTTACAAGGTAACAGATTTCATTTTTAATAACTAACTGATAATAAAGTCTTTTATTAAACCTCAGAGTTTATATAACAAAAAATAAAATGGTAATAAATTGTGAGCGTACAATGATCTGGAAGGAGGTGCTTGCAACTTAAATTATTATTGCATTTGCCTAGACAGACTTAAAAATACCATACAAAATTACAGTCAGAACAGCTAATAACTGGGCTATATTAAAAATGTGTGCAAATCTACTGCAGTGTCATGGGTGAAGTGGTAGAAAGAACCAACAAATTGGTAAATTCCAAAAGTGGAGTGATAATGGGGTGATGTTTACACTAGAATATGATGACAAAAGTGGATTCATTTTTCGGCAAAAAGTGTGCATTAATTGTTGATAATAATATAATTATAGTTGCTACTGCTGTAATTACTGCAATTGTTTGTAAATGTTACAAGAAACACTCTAGACAAGTTCTAAGTTTTAATTAGTGTTACAAGTGCAAACATACAACAAATTATACCTATAAAAAGAAGCAAAGTATTGGTTGACGTACCCTAAATTTAAATTCATCATCAGGCCCAACCTTATCTAATCCAGTTCCTTTTGTAGCATGAAATACGCCCCAAGTTATAACATACACAGCTACACCAGAGCAGACTGACGCAGTGTACCTGAGAAAATTTGCAACATTTGAATTAATGATGTATTATAGAAGCAGATTCTAACTTACACATAGTGTGTGGTTGAATATATGGTGCTCAGATCTGCGTAATGGCAATAAAAGAAATGTTTGCAGAAAGTTGCCATCATTTACAATGAACTAGCATATAGAATACTGAAAAACAATAACTTGAGCATTTCCAAAAATGTACTTAACAAAAACCATATGCCATACAGAAATGAAACTTACACCACTATAAGGAAATTTCACAATTTTTAAAATAACCAAATTTCTGAAAAGAACTTTTAATGCGAATTTCACTTCAAGAGTATCAGTCTATGTAGTAAAATTAGCTAGAAAAATAAATCAATAACTGTATGATCAGCATTGACGTCTCTACATAATTTGCACTAGTAAAATATTTAGCTGTTATATAATTTTTGAAACAGAACATCATAGTTTTACACAAAAACTATACTCATCATTGTTAACATACAAAAACGATTTCATACCAGTTTTTTACATGAATTTATGATATGCAGCCTCACTGAATTCCACATGCACAGCTTCATTGGTGCATAAGTTATAACCATACAATAAAAAGCTACATATCTGTGTGTATTCAAATGTTTTGTCTTCTCTCATGAGCAGAGCATGCAGTTAGTGACAAATGATGTTTCATGTTTTCTGTGACATGATGCAATTTAAAAGACTTCTGCTCCAGATGGAAATAATTGCTTGAGAACATGCTATAAATTAAGCATTGTGAAAGCTTCAGCACCTGTATAAAATAATTTTGGTCTGCAGGCTGCAAATAGACTCCAGGCTTACAGGGACTTAATCATTCTAACCATTTAAAAGACATCTATGAAGATAAACAGCTTAAGACCTAAACAGGTTTTGCTGTACATAAATAGATATAAATCACAATTTAACCTTTTAAAGCCTGCTTGTTACATGATGAACCACCAGTTTAAGATTCAACAATCGAACACTCTGTCCACACTGTATTTATGTGTTTTGTATTTATCTGAGAACAAACAGCAACTTGTGCCACTTACAGCATAAACTGATTGGTTTTTATAACCAAGATGAAAAGTGTTTACAACGGGGTACGAACTGGGTCTTTAAATAAAACAGTCTGCGCTTCAGCTTTAAATGGTTAATCACCTACTGCCACATGTTCAAGTCAATCTGATGATGATCACAGCATGTCCACAACACATGGCATATAACAACAGATACAATTAGCACCATGCTTAAACTCTAAGATATATATATATATATATATATATTTATGCACAGAAATAATTAAAAGCTTCTTATAACATCAGAACAGGTCTGAGGTGTTCATGTTAACCACATTAGCTCAGTTCACACAGTTCATATAAGAACTTTCCCACTGCTGGAACAGCTGGTGACCTCACACTTATGAAGCAAGGTGGGTTTTCATTTTGCATTGGCAAAATGTGTGAACCAGGTGTGATTTATAAGTGTGTGCATGCTTGTAGGTTTGCAGGCTTTGGTTGAGGGTGGGCTTCTGGGTAACAACTTTACGCAAGATAATGTTTTGATTCCGAATTTTGGAGGAACAACCTATCTCCATCTTCAGGGTAAATCAATAATGATCATTCAGGCTCCTTCCCAAGGTAAAGGCAGAATATTTCTTCAAAATGCTGGAAGCTCCTGTTTATGCGCATATGAAAACTATGTTTGAGCCAGTGGCAGGGAATTCATACCAAATATCTGAGCTTTGCTAACGTTATGAACACAAATGCAATACACCTACAACAGAACTCTACCTAATAGCTGTAAGCTCTGCTCTACCCTGTTGTGTTGGTGCCAGATCAGGAATAAGTGCTAGATGTGAGATCTGAACTATGGCCCATCCAGCCTGGAACACAATGATGAGGGCAGCATAGTACACAACCATCAGCCAAGAAGTGGAGTTTGTACAACCAGGACATGGTGCAAAAAGCAGGGGGAAGGACAGCAGAACCAACACTGAGCCTGCAATCAGCACAAGTAACAGCATAAATGTGTTTAACTGATGAGCAACTCAAGATATAGAGTTTAAGGCTGCCCTGACACATATATTACAGTTGGTATCATTAGAACTAATTATTCAATCAGTGTATTTTGGTTTATGAAAGCAGAGCATCAGAACAAAATTAAAATTTATCCTTTCTTTTTTAATTTGGACCTTTTGCTAGATCGTGCTAAAACTTACACACAAGAATGTAATAAAGGTGTGTGTATGAAATATTAACTCATACTGCATAAAGAGCATATATATATATATATATATATATATATATGCTCTGTGTGCAGTATCAGATGGTGTGATAGCATTGGAATAAGGGGAATGTAAATGACACAGTAAATGCTTAGAGAAAAGTTCTGAGTAAACAGGCTATTCTAAGTCACAAGCAAACCACAATGCTTCATGAAAAGTAGTCTCTTTTCTTTTTGAAACTGCCAGTGTTTCCAGTTTGTATAAACTGGCACATATGACTCACAGTCAAATAATATCTGGTCTAAATACTGACTGGGACATCTTAAAGTTTCTTCCAAGCATATCCCTTAACAATAGTACTCAGTGTCAGGACATTCATGATATTTTGTGAAGAAGCGTTTTTTGATGTATTAAGTAAGTATAAAGATGTGAAGCACCCTCAACAGAGAAACTTATAAGGTTTACAGTTTACAGTTTTACATAACAGTAGTAGTAGTAGTAGTAGTAGTAGTATAGTAGTAATAATAGCTGTAAAGAAAAAGTGAGTGGTTCCGTTATTGACCAAAATGACAATTAGATCTTAATAGTTTCTTTGTATCCCTTCACTCTTTGAAGAGGGTTAAGGAGCTATACCAAGCCTTCTGTTACCACTTGGCTTATAAGTCTCTTCACCCTCATGTTTTCTAGATCCTTGGGTTTCAACAATGTACAACCCAAGGTTCTGTATCATTTGTATGCCAGTGAAGGACCATGGCACACAATAAGCTTACTACCTTCTTTCTTGTCCCTGCACAGTCAGCAATCCTGCCGCTGTGTGAGTCTGAGATTAAAGACATGGGCTGTAGGGGTTGTGAAGCCTGTTAATAGTACCACACCCACTTTAATCTTCATTCTACTCATTGCTTGGAACTCTTCTGCTCTACGTGGCAGATGTTTACTCATCAGCACCTTGGAATGGCAGTAACCATTATAGGCCTTCCACCTGTTCAGGTACTGCTGTCTCAAATGACTCCTGCTAACTTCTTTGCCCACAACAAAGGGAATGACAGCGGTTTGATCAACAGGAAGTTTGCTGGTCCCTTCCTTGGCCAAATTATCTGCTTCTTCATTTCCCAGTATCCTGCGATGCCTGGATATCCACATTGAAGTGACTTTATTAGGTCCACATAGTTACTCTAGTGCTTACATACGCTCCCCTACTAAAGCTGATTCAGTGGTGGTTGTAGCAAGTGCTGCTATTGATGCCCTACTAGCAGAGCAGGTAAACATTCTTCTTCTTATCACATTCTTGGACAAAAGGAGTTTTGTACACCTCAGGATTGTCATTACTTCAGGTAGAAACATTGTAGAGGGGCTACCCATACAAATACTTTCCCAGTGGTTATCCCCTGGATTACAAAACAAACCTCATTCTGGTTGCTACTTTCACAGCCACGGTATGAAAAAATGCTTTTGGTTACAAAATTCAGAATGACAACTTCTTCCAAATAAAATGAATAAAATGATTCCTTATGGAAAGTATTTATTTACTGCAATAACATTTACTTCAATTTAATGACTTATAGAACCTCTAACACATTTATCAACTGAACTTCTCACATATATAATCTCAACAGTGACAAAATAAGAAACCCAATTCATACAAAGATAATGAAGCCATATATTAACATAATGTTGAATGTTAATTGTGGTTTATAATAGAAAATTTAACCATCCCCCAAAAATTCCATTATCTTGCAGAAATGAATTTTGAACACACTGAAATGATTAATTCTTGTCAGTATATGAGTATTTTATTAATATTGCTTGATGATAAAAATGTACGAAACATACTTTAATTATATTAAATTCTTTTGGGCTTGAAGAAAATTGCGTGGTAAGTACCCACAAAGCAAGTATGTGTTCAGATCTGATTAAGGTATGGCAAAAAACTCTGTACATGCTAGCCTGTAAAATTACATGATTTAATTTTGTAGCTCACATTGTGTCACTTCTTCTCCACAATCAACACAAACTACATAGCATTAGTTTCAATTTCACATTCCCAAATCTATTTTGTCTTGGATAATAAAATATTTTTCATCCCAGTGCCTTATATTTCAGTGCATGCCATGGTATCCTCTTTTATTTTAGTGTTATACATGCATTGTGTATGATTCCATTAATAGTCTTGAATGTGATACATAATAAGGTTAAACACTTAATTTAAATCTGAAATCTGTGTCATCTGTAAAGTCTAATCAAGCTGTAGGAACTTCATTTAAGCTGCTTCTAGCATTTGGGTGTTGCTGTTCTTCAGCATTACCATAATGAGTGCTCCTCAATATTTTTGGACAAGCAAGTAGCAAAGGATATATAGGCACACTTAAGAACCATAATTTAACCTAACCATACTTTGCAAAAGATATTTGTTGCAAAGAAAGAAATAAATGGCCAGAACTTGCAGCTATATTGTGATGAGGTCTTCTTGTGATATTGTGCATGATTACTTTTGCTTCCGATAATATTTTTTGCCACAATTTTTCTTAATAATGAGAGTTATTTTATCAAAAACTGGAGGAGTTCAAACTGGTTTGGACAAAAATTACACACACCAGGAAAACAATAATTTCTGTCACTCATTAGCAGGTAAAATTAACAGAAGGTCATATTACAGGGTATTCATAGATGGGTAGGTTAAACTAATATGGATTTTAGTGAATAGACAAAATACTGTGAAATGAACTTGGTCAGTTGCAGAGTAAGAATTTTTGGGTCTCATAAATGGCAGGAATTTCTGGAGTACCTGACTGACTCATTGTGACTTTGCAATGTGTTGTCGGTGAGTGAGGTGAAAAATGGTGTATGAGACATTCAGAACTTTGTGTGTGACCAGACAGATGAAAATTCTCTTATTTTTACAGAGTAAAATAGATATTTTTGCAGAAAATCCACAAATAATATGAACTTATCACCTATAAAATAACTTTCATCAACATCTCATCTTTTCTACAAGTACATTTAGTAGTGTGGTTTTGCACTTATTTTACAATGCTGCAGCAACTACAAGGATTGTGTTGGGTGTTTGTAAATAAGAAATTGGGTAGAAGAGTGGGTAGTTGTGGCCTGTCAAATTACTTTCCTAGAATTTGCTTGGAATGACTGAGTAGATGCAGGGAAAATATCTGGAACTCAAATTGGATGTCTTGCATATATAATTTAGACACTTTATTTCCAACACAGTTAGGAAGAAACAGAATTTAGAATTAGTAATAATGTTTTAATTAAGTACACTTTATCATGTGTACAATGGGGAACTGTGTGTTGGAGGCAAGCGGTGACTTCATTGATTATTGCTCTTCTTAGTTTAGTAATGACTGCAGTAAGTTTACTGCTTCACATTTTTGCCTTTAAAAAGAAATGAATCTGTACAGTTGAGTCACTGTACTTTATGCTCTCTCTCCTCCATTTTCTATTAAGAATGGTATAAACCATTGTGCCAGTTCTATACCTGGGACTGCATTTAGCTGTAGTCTTTATGGCTGCTGGAAGGTTTACAGCAGCACAGCTCAATAAAAACAAGTAAAAACATTTTTGGTTAGGTTATATTAATGATACAAAATCTGATAATTAAAAAATTTACCTAAAATGTGCCACGCTTTTCTGCTTCCTATGCGATCAGCCATTATTCCTACAATTGGTGTACATATACCATCAGTCAATTGACCTGCAATTAAAAAAAAAAACAAGTACTTTAAGACAAATTATTCTGCCCTAGGGTCTTTCACTCAGTAATAAGGCCATGTAACCAGAGCACACAGAGACCTATATTCTGAGTTTACTCTTTCATGTAAGAATTAGGGCAAGTTTGCCAATGTCGATAATAATTGACTTGCACATTATTTAAGAATTTTATATCACATGGACAAGTTATTTTATTTGTGATAATATGCAAGTCTGAGATAGTGCGTGATAAAAGAGAGAGAATATTTAGTTTTGTGGTATTTATTAAGCTAGAGAGTCTCCATTGTCAAGAACGAAGACAGTTATGCTGAAGTGTAAGAAAGGTCTAAGATTAATAACCAATTGTGGATAGAAGTGATGTTTTCCCCGTTTACAAGTAACGATAATACCTCTAATAAACAAACAGTAATCTTGTCCTTTATTTTATGAAGATGTGCAACAAATACTCTCAATATAACATTATAAAATTTTAGTTTCTAATGCCTTCCTGAAACACGAAATTGTGTTTTGTGCGAAGGACGGGAAAAACAAGATTTGTGGCCTATTGAAGGTACTGTCCAGAATGACTGGAAGGGCTGATGAAAACCACGATCAACATCACTCATCGAGACTCCATGGTGAGATCGAATTTCAGGGACATCCCGAATTAAGCAAGGATGTTCGTAACACTGTTGCGAAGAAGTTCAGAGAGTTTCAAATAGTTACAAGCCACATCAGTGTATATTTCTTACAGACAAACCAAAAATACTGGAATATAATGTCAGTAATATGTACAGACGGGGAACATCTCAGTGTCCTTACAGCTGTGTAGACGCTGGTATTACGGCTTAAAATTCTTCCTACGGCATGGATATTTGTATGGCCTTTCTTTCTCACTATGTATTTTTCTACTCATTGAAACAAACATATGCCCTCCACTTTAATCTCAATTTTCGGAATATGTGAGTGCTAACCTGCCATACAGCCCTGTTTGAGAATCCAGGGAAATAAAACCCAACGTTGAGACAACTGGAAAACGCTGTTAACCCTTAGGCGACTAATGTCATATATATATGGAGCACCCATTCTTGATGTTTCTAGATCACACACAACGACGCAGCACAGTCGGTAGGACTCCTCTGGACGAGTGATCAGCTCGTCGCAGAGAC
>Ga0268261_10002036_pt1 | contig 14365 bp, 16 predicted proteins | sample TergutNc150P1_FD_190353 | JGI IMG/M metagenome (GOLD analysis project Ga0268261, IMG submission 190353) | Nasutitermes corniger P1 segment gut microbial community from laboratory colony in Florida, USA - Nc150 P1 (SPAdes) (version 2) | ecosystem: Host-associated > Arthropoda: Insects >... | reverse complement strand
TATATATATATATGACATTAGTCACCTAAGGGTTAAACATGTTTAAGACAATTGAAGGTGCCACCGACTGTGAAATACAGTCTGTAATTCGTTTTTTGAACGCTAGGAATGTGCTACCAAGTGAGATTCATCACCAGATCTGTCAAGTGTATGGTGACAATGTGATGAGTGGTGGCATGGTTAGGAAATGGGTTCGGACGTCCAATGAAGGACGAGAGAATGTGCATGATGAGGCATGAAGTGGGCGTCCATCTTTGGTGAATGATGATTTGGTGCGTAAGTTCAACGAAAGAGTGCGTGATGACAGAGTATCACAATTTCTGATCTGTCCCTGCAATTTCCTTAGATTTCAAGGACTCTACTCTGTGACATTGCCAGTAGTCATTTGGGTTATCAGAAAGTGTGTGCATGATGGGTGCCCAAGATGCTCACAGAGGAGCACAAAAAAACAGCGTGTTGCATGTGCTTTGACATTTCTGATGCGCTATCACAAGGAGGGAGATGGCATGTTGTGCCATATTGTGACAGGAGGCGAGCCATGGGTGTCCCATATCACACCTGAATCAAAATAGCATTCCTTGCACTGGAAGCATACTGGCTCGCAAATGCAGTGCAGAAGTGGCTACTATCGCAGGTGGCCGCATTCTATGAGGAGGGTATACAAAAACTTGTGCCCCGCTAAGATAAGTGCCTCAATAATGGTGGCGAATATGTGGAAAAATAGTTTGAAGAATGTAGAATCTGATAACAATAAAATTTTACACAAAACCTTACTCTTTTTTATTTTAGAGCGAAACGGTACTTACTTTCTGAATAAGCCTCGTGTGTTTATGAAGAAATACGCATATGTTAGGATGAACTTTGTTATTTTTGGTGCCACTGAATTAGAATGTTTAATAATGTGAAATGGAACAGAATAGAATGAATAAATGTAATTAACATATTTATATTTTTCTGAACAGAATGCACAGCACTGGCTTTCCATAGACAATGAAGACTATGAAGTCAAACCAGTACTTGCAACATTACTGCCAAAGAAAGTTCATATGTTTTATAAACCGGCAGCAAGTTTGAGCTGAACTTCATAAAAAGAAAGGTATGTTATATGTGGTCAGGTTAACGTCACAGCTCTCCAGTGAAAGACCCACTAGACATACGTGGGCCCCTCTTATAGGTTTTTTTCCTTTTTTTATTCATAGCATTCTCTTCTATACTTTGCTGATTTTTCTGCTTCTTTTCATGACTTTTGCTGTATGGATTTAGATAATTGGGATCTCGTTCTGTGATGTTCAGTTCTTGACCGACCTGTAAAATGAAGGGAGTACCTTCCATTAAACTTCCTTGGTTTTGACTGCCCCTAAGATAAAAATTAGGAAAATGCAGTTACAGGTTCTGCTACCCTAAAGGTAGGATGATGGCTAGGGTAATGGCCAATGTAGGATATCAATAGCCAGGCTGCCGTACCTAACACACTAAAACATTAAATTAAGTATTTGTTGCTATGTTTGGCATATTAAAATGTAGCGAGTAAAGGACACTGAAATTACTGGGTTTCAGTCTGTCATGATATAATGAATTGCAGTGTTGTGGCATATGCTGATTGTGTTCTAAACCACTGTTTCTTACTTGGTAGGACCTGACAATAGGCTGCATAGGTATAAAAAACAGCAACTAATAGTGATAATGGCAAGTTCCATGCCCTGCTTCTTACATTGGTTATGTTACATTTCTATTAGCTTACCAGGTACAAAAGTTTTTCTGTTTGTTTGTCCAGAAGGTGAGTTTGGTTGGAGAAGCCTAAACTCCAAAGTAACAGCACTTTCCATTCATATTTTGAGGTTAAGATTTTGTGGGAAATATCTGGAAGTCTCAGCAAAATATCACCAAACAGTGCAGTGTTCTCCAGAATGTTTGCCAGAGCTACAAATGGAAGCATCAGATCATAACAGGTTACAAGGAAAGTACCATATTTAATCCAATATATGAAAAATATTTTTTTCTGTCTCTGTTTCATCATTTGCAAAATGTGGTCGTATAAGCACTCGCAGACATAGTAGATTGCACAGATCCCAGGCACCAGGTTGCCCAGGTGACTAAATTGTGTATGGTGCTGCCTAATATTTGGGATTGTAGAACTTGTTTCATGTCACCCTTCTGGTGCCTAGAATCTTGAGGTGGTTCCTAGATTTTTGAACATTTGTGTACCCCTCCTGCAAAGTATTTTCCTGAAAACTGAAGATTTTGAAGGGGGATCATATTTGCAAGTTAAATATGGTTAATATCCATTTGAGATGTGGTGAAGCATATTTTATATGTTCTCATACAACAGTAAGGTTCAAGTAGGGTGTTTCTGTGTTGATTCAACAAATTTAAGACTGTTGTACTTAAAATATTAGGACACAATAAAAATTTACAGTATTTTTCCTCTACTCATTAAAACTGAAAATCTGCACCTTTACATTTCACGTACAGCTTTTTAGTTTTTAAAAAAACCAATGGAAGCAGCATTCTTGTGCAACATTCTGGCTTTTCGTATGATATTTGAGAGCTTGACTGTAATTCAACAGGAATCTCCTACGTGGAAACCACTGTATTGATATATTTATGACATCTCATCAAACAACAGAAAACTTGAGCATAATACGGAAAGGAGACTAGGTGTACAAATGAATTTGTCAAAACCAAGAGAGGAGGATAACAAAGAAATTTTGTTTCTTTGTTTTTTTTTTTTTTTGAAGCACACCTTAAAAATAGTTAAAAAGTACAATCTGAAACTACAACAGATGGCAACATCTGAATATACAAACACTACAAGAAAAGATGATCTAACATGGGATCTAGTGGCATGATATTTATTCTGTAAAATAATCCTTCAACAGCATAAAATATGATGATGTATCAAAGACCACTGGGGAGATCAAGGTGGAGATGCTAAATAAGGGAAGAGCATATAAAAAAGAATTGGAAAATCGCACTTGTAGCAGGATAGAGGAAAATGCAGAAGACTTCAACACGTGATGATCCACCTCAGTCACAATGTTAGAAGATTATTACAACAGTAATTGTTGTTTCTGCAACATACCATCTAAAGTTGTTTCATCCGTAGGAAAACTGCTGCTTCCAGGAATGTATCCTGAACTTTCTAATGTGACTCTACTACTTTTGATTACCTGCAATAACAATGTAAAATAACTTTTAGACACAAAACCATGCAAACCACAAGTACTTCTTGTTTTTAATTGTGTGTTAATCTGCACACAGTCTTACACTGAATACTTTCTCTGCTATCACAGACACCATTTTGTACTGTTTTTCGTAACTGTCAATTGCAAGAAGTCTTTTGATAGCATCCAGTTGTTCGGTTCTTCTTTTCATGAACAGTCTAACAACTGACTGTGTGTTAAGGAAAATTCGTTTTAGATTGCGTTCCAAGAAAGGAATCAGAATAGCATTACGAAGATACAAATAGCAAACAAAATAAATTCCAGAGGATGTGTGGAACAATGGGAAGATCTATGAAGAAATATACAAAGCACACAACTGAAAATTCATGAAGTTATGACAGTGGTTCTGTTGAAATAGAGCTGTGAAAAGTGGACAATGAGATGGTCATTTAAAAGAGACCAAACATTTGAGGAGCTAACAGGTCCTCAGCATTTTATTGAACCTGAAAGTTCATGTTATGTATGTGAGAGCCTGTCCCTTATCCCTATCCTGTAGCAGAAGAATGAAGCCCATACCCCCGGGTCCTTTCAAAATCCACTTTAACAGTATCCTCTCACCCTTGGATAGGTGTTTGGAACAATTCTTTCCTTCAGGTTTCTGCACCAAGACCCTGTATACATTTCTCTTCTCTCCATGTGTTGTGTGTCATGCCCATCTCCTCAATTTGATTATCTGAATATTTGGTGATAAGTATAAATCATGAAAGTACAAAATATACAATTTTCTCTCAGGTTCTGTTACTTCCTCTCTCAATGTGAGAGACCAAGCTCCACTCTGATATAAAACAGCAGAATTATTGTTCTGCATACAGTATTTTCATATATAATTTAAATTGAAAAATGAAATAAATGGTATTAACACAACGTAAGAGTGCTGAAATTTAGCAGGTGCTCCATCTATGAAACACCCTGACCTAACAATTCAGAACCTGTATCCCTGTCCATTATGCTGGTAAAGCTACATATTTATAATAATAATTTTATTAATAATTCCATAGATCCATCTTTGGTTACAGGTACCACTGGATGTGGAATTTGTCCAAATACAATATAGCTATATAAGTCATTATACATTGTCAGTGCTATTAACAAATACATTATTAGTAAATGAAGATATTTATATCATTAACATGCATTACAAGTAATTAAGATGAGACACAGATTATAGAGATGTCATTTCCGTAACACTTAAAATATAGAAGTGAAGCTTAAGATTTAGTGCTGCTGAAATACTTTTCTAGAGTGCAGAATGATTTAAGGTGGAGATATTTACCTAAGTCCAATCTGAATCTTTTAACATCACAAGATAACTTTTTTATGCTGGAGAGGAGACAAAAATTTAATGCCCGAATAGTAAGCCCTTTTCTGATGCAAACATGGAAAAGATTCTTATTGTTCACAATGAATAGTGAAAGAGAGAGTATATACTGAGATTGTAATGGTAGTATCCTTAATTTCTTAAACAGTCCCCTACAGGGATGCCTTGGTCTTGACCCAGTAATGATTCTAACTGCCCTCTTTTGAAGTCGAAAGACATGAAGTACGTTTGAAGAATTACCGCAAAAGATTATCCTGTAGCTAATGTGGGAATGATAGTAGGAATAGTATACAGATTTCAATGTATCTTGAGACATAAACGGTCTAATACATCCAAGTACATAACATGCTCTACATAATTTAGGTGTTAACTGAGTTATGTGATCCTTCCAAGAGAGGGAATTTGTAATAACTAATCCAAGAAACTTTGTGTTTGAAATAAACATATTATTGTAGCCAATGAATATTTTATCCACAGAAGTTTTTTTTGGTCATGAACTGCATATATTGAATTCTTTTGAAATTTAAAGATAAATTGGCTGCAAACCATTCGTTTAATTGAGTAAACACAGATGTGATTTCTATATTGAAATCTATGTGGTTAGAATGAGTAACAATTAGAATGGTGTCATCGGCAAAAAGAACAGATTTATTAGAGTTATTTCCAATTGGACTGGTAAGCAGGAAATTTACATACTGAAACCAACACCAAGCAAAAAATTACAATAATTGGTTAATACTTCGTACAAGGCTAGCCAACAGAACATCCTTCATTTCGGACTCTTACTGATACTGCTATTGCAATATACTGCCAATATTCGGGACAGGTGGGCTGCGCTTCGAGAATGCTGGATATAAACAAATGTATACACAATTTACACTTGCATTCCCATGTGCCTTTTCCCATCCGAATTCGAATCTGACGATCCAACCCACACGATACGCACGTGACTCTGGATACAACCACTATTACCAACGAAAGTAAAGGATACATAATTGCTCCGATGGATCACCTTTCAATGTCCTGCTGTTTCCTTGGTCGTATTCATGGTTTTGCAACGCCAACACTATAGCGCAGCACGTCATAATTACAAAATTGTAAAACATGACATTTCTCATCGAACAAAATATTAATAAGCGGCGGTAATCGGTGACACCAATCCTCACGGATGATGTCCAATAGTACAATAGCACGGATTATTTAGTATATAAGTTAGCTCTGTGGTTTCTATTATCTATGTCTGTGATACTCTGCACCTGTTCCGTCCTCCGTAGTGCTATGCGCTTGCATAACCAGTTAGAAGACTGTCAGGAGTTGTTTTCATCAGTCAAAAATTATGGTGACATTCAATTATCTTGACGTATATAAGTGACAACAGTATTGCAGTAACTGAAGCAATTTTTTATACAATTGTCGTATATCAACAAAGACAAATATTTTGTGAGTCTGAGTGCTATATTGCCTCGTCAACAATCATGGCTGGTATGGCTGCTGTGGAGGAAGCAAAATTAGATGTTCGTAATACAGTATTAAATATTATTTCTTTTACTAAAAATGAAATGTTGAAAATTGTAAGACTTTGTACTTGAGTTTGACAGTTTTACTTTTTTGCGGTCCTGCTTTGTTTGTGTGGGAGAAAATCGTGTCTCTCGTCTCGAGTGAAGTAATCACAATGGTTTTTATTTTCTAATTTCGGTTTATGTCATTCCTATTTATGCCAGTATTCTTATGTTTAGATGTATGATGACTTTGGAGGAACCGTACAAGGGCACATCACAGTCCCGAACAATGGAAAAATTCAGAAGCAAGGCAGTGGTCCGGAATTTAATACTTTAGACGAACCAATACGAGACACAGTGGTAAGTGTTGTTATAGTTAACGTTTAGGAGTAAGAGTGCACCAACATTCGATATATGGTTTTATGAATGATACTTTTCCAGTTGCGGGATCTAAGGGCTGTTGGAGTAAAGTTCTTTCATGTTCTGTATCCCAAGGAAAAGCAAAGCTTATTGAAGGAATGTGAGTATTAGTTGATATAACTTTCTGCGTTTAGGGTGATAAACGTAAGACAAAGAATAAAAGACTGATTAACTGCTTATTTTTTTAAAGGGGATCTGTGGGGACCACTGGTGCTCTGCACATTCATGGCTATGTAAGTAATAGAAATTAATTTTTAGCAATTGTGATTCAGTTTCATATTAAATTTCTGGTTTTGTTTGGTGACTTTCACTCAGGCCAACTTAATCTTACAATGTTTTTATGTCTTTGCAATCAAAGGTTGGAAGGCTTCTGCTTCCATTCAGAAAACTAAACCTAAACAGATTCTGGACCAGATTAGTGCACATTTGTTATTTGAACACAGGGTGTGTCTGCATATGTCTACTGTGCTGTAAAATACAGCATTGAGCACAGAGTATATGTGATAGTTTTCTAAAGCATAAGTTATGGAAGAAATATCAAAGAAAATTTCCTGAGAGTTCTAATGCCTGTAAAAAAAAAGGGTAATAGCGAAGCTATGCAACAAAGCCAGCTGGACAAAAAAAAATAGTGGGGCCTGGGGGGGGGGTTATATGTACTGAAAAAAAATGTTATGAAATTGCTCCTGTATTAGAAGCAAGCCCAATAATGATCATAGTTATGACCATGCAGCTGTGGTTGTACATATTTCTCTGACTCCAGATTGTGAAGGAAGAACTGGATACTGCATATGGTTAAAGGAATATGTGTTTCTCATTATGACTCAGAACTTACATTTTATTCTGTTGGTGTATAGTATATATTAAGTTAGTACCTGACCAGTGTACACAATAGATATAGGTACATAGACAGTCCTTGGAGCATGCTTGAATTGCCTTTACACATTGTGAAAGTCATAGTTTGGTGTACAGTTATTTACTACGATATAATACGGCAATTTTTTAATTGAAACTTTAAGTTCCCAGTGATTGATTTTGGCATACTTTTTGGATTTGGCTGGCTGAAAAACAAAAACTGTGTTTCCATTCTATGCAGGATAGTGCTGAAGCTCACACAACTAATAATTCTTTGAAGGTACTGGCAATAGTCTTTCGTGAAAAGTGACCCATTTTAAGTTCTAGTGATTTTTGTTTTTGGGTCACACTGCAAGAAAGTGTCTAAATAATATAGTCTTTCACTATCAGTACAGCAAGAAAATGTTCAGCAGGAAACCTATGTTATTCAAACACAGGAAATGTGCATGGATCCAGAAACATTTGTAAATGGTATAAGGTCTAAATAGAAGCAGAAGTTCAACACTGCAAGTTTTATACTTCAAACTAGAGTTGGATCATACTGTAGGGAGAAAATGGGCAGAAATAATAGGCTTCTTTGCTCTTCTGTTATGTGGAAAGCTTACTGTAACACCATATGGGACCCAGATGAATGACAAACATGATATCTTTCACTTAATTCTGTTCATCCTGATATGTTTTTGAATTCACAAAGTATAAGAATTATCCAGTCTAACACATTTGTTAGACTGGATAATTCTTATACTTTGCGATATCTTTAATCTAGTTACTTTTAAATTTGTTGAAGGAACCTTATTTAAACTGAAAGTGATTCATCCCCGTTGTGTTTACAGCATCACAAGAATTATGTAAGTATGGTCTGTTTAAACAAGACTTCGTTTTTACAAATTAAAATGAGCTACATGTTTCAGCTAGCTAGGTAGCCCTCAGGCTGAATGCAGAGGGCATAAATGGGAGTATTTACAGCTGCAGTTACTGATTTGAGGTCTCAGAGTTTCAACAGTAATTTAACAGCAACATTATATATATGAACATATAAAAAAATATGTACAGCTTAATGAGTGGTAAGGCATAAAGTTTTGGACTGTTTCATTGGGTAGTTGATTGTAGCTGTATGTTAAAATAAAACAATTTTAAACTTTGTAAATTATTATTCCTGAAGCTGCACAATATGAAGACTGATAATAGTTCCTTTGAAATGGTGGAACAGTACAAATATATATGGGAACAACCTTAACATACCAAAATTCTATACAGGAAGAAATTAAGAGCAGATTGAAGTCAGGGAGTGCTTGCTGTCATTTGGTGCAGAATCTTTGGTCTTCCAGTTTGCTTTCCAAAAGAATAAAGATTAAGATACGCAACCTATAATTTTGCTTCCTGTTGTGTATTGGTGTGAAACTTAGTTGCTCATATTGAGGGAGGAACATAGGCTGAGGATGTTTGAGAATAGGGTGCTGAGGAGAATATTTGGGTCTAAGAGGGACGAGGTAACAAGGGAGTGGAGAAAACTACATAATGAGGAGCTTACTGACTTCTACTCACCCAATATTATTCGGGTGATCAAATCAAGAAGAATGAGATGTGTGGGGCATGCAGCATGTATGGGGGAGAGGATAGGTCCATATGGGGTTTGGGTGGGGAAACCTTAGGGAAAGAGACCACTTGGAAGACCCAGTACTAGATGGGAGGATAATATTAAGATGGATCTTCAGGAAGTGGGATGGGGGAGCATGGGCTTTATTGATCTGGCTCAGGATAGGGACAGGTGGTGGGCTCCCGTAAACTCGGTAATAAACCGTCGGGTTCTATAAAATGCAGGGAATTTCTTGAGTAGCTGGGAACCTGTTCGCTTCTGAAGAAAGTCTCTTCTCCATGGGGTAAAGTAAGTAAGAATACATTTTTAAATTTGAGGTCTCAAATCAGTAATTGCAGTGGTAATTATACCCTTTTCATATTCTTTGTATTCAGCCTGATGATGTCTATCTAGCTAGCTGAAACATGTAGCTTCTTTTAATTTTAATTTGTAAAAATAAAGTCTTGTTTAGACAGAACACATATTATTCTTGTGACAGTTGTTTAGTTTGGATTTGTCACTGAAGAAGGGAGCCGGGGAAAAGTAGCAATGTATGTCATGTCTTGATTTTTAAAAATTATGCACAAGTTTATAATGGTACTCATTCTTAAGGAAAGTTAAACATGGGTGTCACAAAGTGTTTGATGTGATGGTAATAACTAGACATGTGAAATTTGTATAGTGCAACATGTTATAAATACTCTGCTACTGCTGTTAGTATCTGCAGTGTTCAACCTTTCCAGTTTAATCCTGAAAACTAATGTACAGTGACAATTGGTAATGCTTTTAATATTGATTATAGTTGGGATTTAAGGCTATTGTTTGTAGAAAATGGGGCTGCTGTATTTTTACAGGATTCTGCAAGGCTCTGCAGATAGAGCTGACAGTTATAATGATGGAGGACCAGAATTTGCTGAAGTCTTTGTGATTGTGTGGATTGGTTCCATGATAGTAACTCTTAATTCCAAGCTTCTGGGGGGAAATATGTAAGTTGAAAGCAGTACATTCTGAGTACCAGTCTGAATGTTATGTTGTATGCTTTTTTGTATTAGAATTACATATAGGATAATGTCTCACTGAGTACAGCAGTAGCAAGCCAAGGTTGGAGGATGGCTGATCAATCACAAGGGATTTGCTGTTACATGAATAATGTTGGGCATATTATTCTTACCAGTGTGCTGTACTTAACTTTTGGATGCTTGTAACCAAAAATCCATTGCCATAAACAGTCATGTGATTGGAATGTATCTTTTGAAATTGTGGCCAATCATATCATAATAATCATTTATAACCAGTGAATGGTGTATTGACATACACAAAGAAAATGGTAAAGAATTATTTTCACTTATCCTCACCAAAGCAGATTGCCAGAATTTAGGGATTGTGTTTCTGTGCATCTTCAATCACTCAAATAAAAACACCCAACTAGATGCAACAGTCAATCGTAAAATTTATTGTTTTGTCGTACAGACACTGCTCAACATGTTTCGGGCATTACCGTGCCCATCATCAGGAGCCCGTCAAACTGCCGTTGCAGCCTCTGGTTTCCGTATGACTGTGGAGGTGGGAGTGTTCTCAGCCGTGGTCAGTTTGCTAGTGACCAGCAAACCGACCACGGCTGAGAACACTTCCACCTCCAGTCATACGGAAACCAGAGGCTGCAACGGCAGTTTGACGGGCTCCTGATGATGGGCATGGTAATGCCCAAAACATGTTGAGCATTGTCTGTACGACAAAGCAATAAATTTTACGATTGATTGTTATATCTAGTTGGGTGTTTTTATTTGACAGATTGCCAGAGTATGGTATCAGAAATGTTGCTTTACTGTGAAAACTCTTTCTCATTATTTCAGATCATTTTTCCAGAGTGTATGTGTTCTTGGATACTGTCTACTTCCTACAACAATTGCACTTATTGTCTGTAGAATAATTCTGCTGATGAAACAGTCAACATTACTTTTTGTAATCCGGTTCGTAGTAACCATGGTGGGATTTGGTTGGGCGACATTTGGTAAGTGTATGCAGTCAACAGAGGAGATACCTGATAAATATAAAATTACTGTTATGGGTGGTAAGTTATTCAGCATGCAGTAAGCAGACATTGTAGCTCAGTGATCTTGAAACTTCATCTGTCCATTGTGTACTGTTTTAAAAAAGTGGCTTTATGCATGCCATGAAGGCATATAGAGAGAGTAGGGATGTGTCACCAGTCATTCTTAATCTCAACACCAGACAGAGATGAGAGGTCAGTTTCATGCCCTGGCTGCTTCACGCCAGAGTAAAGAATCCCCATTGCCTATTAAATAGGAGGCTGGGTGAGACTGGGAGCTGTTTCAGAGAAGAGAAAAATCTTCTGCCTCTGCTGGAAATTAAACCTGAGTCTGTCTAAAACTTAGTGTAGTCACTATTCTGACTGTGCTGTCCCACCTTAAACATTTGAAGGTGTTTCACAAATAACTTCTCTTGCTAGAATTAAGGGATGCTAATTTAATTACATACTTAACTGTGCAGTTGCAGCAGACTAGATTTTGTGTTACAAAAGCTTGTTAAATTTTAGTGCAGCCACTTTTAGAGACAGGGAGACCACTAAATGGAAGACATAATTGCTACCCATTCTTTTTTGTGAAACTTAATCTGTCACACCCTGAGTGAAGGGTATAGTTGAATGTGGTTTAGGACAAAAACACTAAGGGGGATATTTGGACTGAGAGAAATGAAGTGCAGAGTACTTGAGAACATTAAAAATGTTATTTTGTATGCTACTTTCCACCTCTTATTTTTTAGTAATTTAGTCAAGAAGGATGAGACGGGCTAGGCCTATAAGGTGTGTCAGATAAATGAAGAATGCATACAAATATTAGTTTGATAATATGAAGGGAATAGGAGAGAACATCAGAGACTTGGGTATAGGTGGGAGTATAATATTAAAATGTTCCATGGAAAGAGACTGAAGGTGTGGACTTTTGTGAACATGGTTAAGAGCCTTTAAGGTTCTATAAAAGGTAGATGAATAACTACACAAATTGGATTCTATTATGGAGTTCATTCACCTTCCAAGTGTGAAGCAGAGTCAGTGCAGTCTGGGAAAGAATTAATGAAACTTTTATTTTTGGAGTTTAATTAATTCTGTTGATTGCAGTCATCTGAGATGTTAAGATCTTGAAGATGGAAATGGCAGGTATTTCCAGGCTCCTTTGATAGAGGAGATACCGGCTACTTGCATTGGTAACTAGCTATAAACCTACACAGTGTTACAACCCAGAAGACAGTAATTTTGTAGTCACCATGAGAACTTTAAATCCCACCCACTTAATTCAGTTTTTTTTTTTTTTCTAGCCTCAATGGTGTTTCTTGGAGATAGTCAACCCTCTGGCAGGAAAGCTTTGGCAGTCTATCCTATGTTTCTGTTCTATTTCATTATTTCATGGCTGGTGATATCACATACCTGATCACCAAACAGATCCAGCTAGGCTTTGTTGAATTGGATGGTGGCTTGTGTGAAATTGAAAGGATGTAAATTGGTGTGAACTAATGTTAAGTCCTTACAGTACTTGCTACTCCACAGCCATAAATCACATTCATTGCTGTTTGGAATTTGTGTGTATTAAATATGCAGTCATTTCATGTTTGACTCTCTACTCTCATTTTAAAGAACTTATATAAGGCTTCAGGCTGCATGTTGAATCTGGTTTTGTATATCTGGAAAATATATTTTATTGGGCTGGTTTGCAGGCATTTCAAGAAATATAAGCCCTTCTGTTTTCAAGTGTCATAAGCATATTTATAGTGCTTGCCTGTGAGTGTGTGAAATTCTAAAGTTCCCTTTTATGAGTCTTGGATAATGTTCAAAGTGGGAACATACAGGTGGAATACAATGTTTTTCAGCTCTGCTGCCCTTATTTTAGGACAAAGTGTGATTGAAGTATGTGATGCATGGTGATTTTTGTTCGAATTTTAACCCTTTGGCATACACAGCCGTCCGTGAGACGGCCGGGCTCGCCAGGTCCATTAATACACAGCCGGCTGTGAGACGGTCTGAGCCATCGATGTCTTTTGCTTTTAATTCTAGCCTTCTGTCAGTAGATGGCATGACATGTCTTATACCATTTGAAAGCTGATGAAAAACACTATCGATTGGTATATCATACGTATAGACTGTCTCGATGTTTAGGTTATAAATCGATCTTGAAATCATGTGATTTCCAGTCCCACCCGGCTGTAAATATGGTTAATTGTAAGAGGCGTTTGCAATCTGAAAATGAAATTGAACGCATGCTAGAAGAAAGCGGAAGTGAAGGTGACAGTGTTTTTTTCAGAAAGTGAAAACAATTCTCAAAGTGAAAGTGAAAGCGAAAGTGAAAGTGAAGACAATTCAGAAGAAAGTGCAACAGAAAATTCTGAAGCAAGTAACAGTGATGAACCTGCGCCATCAGCATCGAAAAGAACAAAGGAAGAGGGTTGGAAGTGGAATGTAACTGGGGATAGGCCATCGAAATTTCATTTTAGAGGAAATCCTGGGATAAAACCTGCCATAATCCGAAATCTTCCTCCTGAACCAAACCCTTTGGAAGTGTTTCAACTCATGGTCCACGACTCACCGTGCGATGAAATAGCCACAGAAACAAACAGGTTTGCAGTACAATTTTTTGACAAAAATCCCAATTCCCCTACAATAATCCAGTGGTTCCCTACATCATCACATGAAATAAAAGCTTACTTAGCATTATGTGTCCTTATGGCCCAAGTAAAAGAACCAAACTTGCAATCCTACTGGAGCATCTGTAAATCCTTGCACACTCCTTTCTTTTCTGAACTAATTCCTTTCAAAAGATTTGTCATTCTTTCCAAATTCCTGCATTTTACTAATAATGAAAACCTTCCAGAAAATGATCGTCTCAGGAAAATAGCACCAGTTTTGAATCACTTGCAACAAAATTTCAGAGAAGTATACTATCCCCAGGAGGGAGCTGCAATTGATGAGAGCCTTATAAAATTTAGAGGAAGGCTATGCTACATTCAGTTCAATCCACAGAAAAGGGCTCGTTTTGGTATCAAGATTTATAAAATATGTGAGTCTGTCAGTGGATACTGTCTGGGATTTTCCATCTATATAGGGAAGAAACCTGCCCAGGCAGAAACACAAGGAATTTTGTCTAGCGAGGCAATAGTGATTGAAATTATGGAACCATATCTCCAAAACGGGCATACTGAATTTATAGATAAATGGTTTACTTCACCCTCACTCTTCCTAAATTTAGCAGAAAAAAAAAACAAATGCAGTAGGGACAGTAAGAGTCTACCGCAAAAACATGCCACAGCAGTTCAAGTCAACAAAAATGGAGAAAGGTGAAACAAAAGTGGTATATTCTCACATGATGATGGCACTACAGTGGATGGACAGAAAAACTGTCACTATTCTGTCCACATGCCATGATGATGTGGAAATGACAAACACAAGCAAAATAAACTGGAAAAC
>Ga0268261_10002035_pt1 | contig 14372 bp, 17 predicted proteins | sample TergutNc150P1_FD_190353 | JGI IMG/M metagenome (GOLD analysis project Ga0268261, IMG submission 190353) | Nasutitermes corniger P1 segment gut microbial community from laboratory colony in Florida, USA - Nc150 P1 (SPAdes) (version 2) | ecosystem: Host-associated > Arthropoda: Insects >... | reverse complement strand
GACGTAAATGACTCGCAAATATAAAATTCTAAATTGCCACGAAACGACGCTCACTCTTGGACTCATCGGCAAACAATACGAATCACTACCGGTCAACGTTCGGGCCTATATAAGAAGGAAATTTTCTAAGTGTCATATTGAAAGTCTGATTGATTTACGATAACTTACATCGCACTACTCCTGATTGTCAAGGTAAGTCGCACTGACTGCTACTAAATATCATTAAAAATCGAGTGAAGCGAAGTTCGGTAACCAAATTTTATAGTTAATTTCGGACGTTTAAATTGCAATAACTGTAAAGGCGAGTCAATTATTCGGTGATACAGTTTTAATTAATTCATTGGTAACACATATTTGTAAATTATTGTGTAAATTCCTTTTATTTTAATTCAATTTTTATAGAAAATAGAATATTAGTTACAAATTTATACGTCATTCGACTGAGTTAACCCCGTTCCCAAGGTTTAATTATTCGTATTGAAGTCTTGTACTTCTGGTGGCGGCTACCATTACACGTCATTACCGCTCGGGCACTACACTTTCACGTCAGTGTTTCAATTCATCTTAAAGGACCCCAAATATTTGTAACCAATACGCAGACGTCCTGTCTGGGTGCGCACGGATAGACGGAAAGAATTCTTGAACAGGTCGTTTCAAGACATGTTAAGACGCGAGGGAATTCAATTTCAAACCTGTAAAAACCCCGATGTCAAATGCACAGTCATCGAAAGGGCCCACCGCACTATCCGGGATAAATTACACAGGCCTGCGACCAAAAAACTTTTTTAACCAAAGTAGCTGTTTCTTACGCATTTTATCGCGCTGGTAATGGGAATAATAGTGAAAAATTCCACCACGTACCATTTTTGCACAAATTTCGTTTTCTGATTTTGGCACCCAATGGATCACTACAGGGTGCAAAAAATCATTTAAACGGTGTAAAACCGTAAGAAAATAGTGCCTTCTTGTCTCTATTAACGTGTTTTGGAAGAACGACGATGTGAGTCAACTTCAAAGCTGTGGACGGTCCGGTTTTCCCCCTTAGGAAGGTGGGGAAGGGCGGGGCTTTCCGCCTTAGTCATCTAGAGGCTTCCATCACCCGCCCCACTTCGCGATTTCTGTGTGTGTGATAAAACTTACAAGAGCACCCCTGATGGCTAGTAGAGATTGTGTCAATTCCCCAGACAGCTTTTGCTATATTTGTGGTGAGGTTGTAGTGAAGAAACAGGAAAGAAACGTTTCTGACTTTGTGAAAAATGTGTATTTTGTTTGCTTGATTCTCAACAAAATCAAGTACTTCGATCACGCATGGACCATATGCGAAGATTTAAAAGTAATTTCTATGCTGCTAGGACAAGGGGAAAACAAAGTACCTTTGCTTTCCCTGTGAATGGAACAGCTGAGATAGTGCCAAACACTGGACCAAGAAGGTATGGCCAAAAAGAACATCCCTAGTACCAGGTAGCAAAAATGTCATGCGGGAATTTTTGGTAGAGCCCAATAAACTCATACTTCCTCGACTCCACATCAAACTGGGATTGATGAAGCAATTCGTAAAAGCTCTGGATAGAGGAGGGGATTGCTTCAAATACTTAGGAGAAACGTTTTCTGGACTGTCGGAAGAGAAACTGAAAGGAGTTTTCGTCGGCCCGGACATTTGCAGACTTATGGAAGAAAGGCATTCGAGTCCAAGATGCAAGACAATGAAAAAAAGCCTGGGATGTCTTTAGAGACGTTGTGATGAAGTTTCTGTGTAACCAGAAAGACCCCAACTTCAAGGGGATGGTTCGGAAGATGCTTACAAAGTTTAAAGTTTTAGGGTGCTCCATGAGTCTCAAGGTGCACATTATTGGCTTCCCAACTGGACTACTACCCCGAAAATCTTGGAGCTGTTAGCGAAGAGCAAGGGGAAAGATTTCACCAAGATATCAAGTAAATAGAACGAAGGTACCAGGGAAGATGGAATGTAAATATGATGGCAGACTACTACTGGACACTACGTAGGGACGAGTCGCAAGCGGCACATAAGAGGAAAAGCTCAAAAAGAAATTTCGAAGAAAAGAAAAAACGTTATTACAAGGATCTGTGACGACTAAGCCTGTACAAGACATCATTTATGACTTCATTAATAAATAAAATTCTGTGTTATACATTTTTAAATAAAAGTTTATGAGATAAAATTCCTGTTAAACACAGTTTTTCAAAATTTCCATCCCGTTTTGTGAAAAAACCTTACGTGATAGGGGAAAATGAAGGCCATTTTCGGATTCAGCGCATCAAAAAACATTAAAACCAGCTAATATGGTGCAAAATGTTTTTGATGGTTCTCAAAATGCACTCCTGTGTTATACAAATACTTCACATATAAGAACACGTACAGATTTATTGATGTACTGCAGGCCTTTGTGCGAGGCTACAACGCGACGGTTCACAGTACAGGCATGCTGCCAACACGAGTTACAGATTCTGATATTCTAACTATATGGAAGAGAATGAACGAGAAGCAAGGCAAGGTTCCTATTGCACAAACCGGATTTCGCGTGGGACAGCACGTGCGCATTAGTAAAGAGAAAATAAAATTTGCCAAAGGCGGCGAGCAGAATTACACCACGGAGGTGTTTCGAATTATCAAGGTAATTCGTAGGACCCCTCGTCCCGTGTACGAACTGGAAGATTTCAATCAGAAGGTAATAGACGGGCAGTTTTTTAATGAAGAGTTAATACCCGTTCGAATCACGAAACGCACGTTTAAGATTGATAAATTTCTGGCTACAAGGGTCAGACGTGGAATTCGTGAGCATCACGTGCACTGGAAAGGCTACGGTCCTGACTTCAATAGTTGGATAAATGAGCTAGCGTGATGAATATTTAGATGGAGTACCGAACTCAATTTTACATTACACTGTTCAGCAATGCATCCCCAAAACTCCGTCCTTCTAATACGCTCTCCGAGTATACAATTCAGTTGGCACAGCGCATAGACCTGGGTTCGAGAGACAATTGGGAGGTCGGGTTACGCAAATTTAGTTGTCCCCCGCCTCTGAGAAGCGGCAATATAAACCTGGTTGACGTTATCGGCGAAACAAATGTCATGGTTTATTGTGATCTGACTACTCCGCAGTTTGTTGGTAGCAACTACGTCAGATGTTTGCGGACGTTTATTCGCCCATCAAAGTTGTGTGACTACGCATTTCATAATGTCTATTATGTACGCGTGGAAAAACTACCTTGGAGGACATAAGTGTATTGAGAAATCATCTTAATAGTAAACACATCACTTTCAGGAGTGGTACGGTGCCTACGAAAGTGGTTCTACATTTTCGACGCTTATAAATAAGCTACGTCATCACATCCAACCGTCATTAGTAACAATGGACCCCTTGTCCAGTATTACCGACAGCAGGCAGGTCGTGGTCGCGAAGATATAGAATCAATTTACAGCAATCCACCTTTCGTACAGCGGGGACACGGCCTAGGTAGTGTTTTGGCAGGATTATTTAGGACCCTTAGACCTATTCTCTGGAGCGGTGCCAAATCTATAGGCAAAGAAACGCTCAAAGCTCTGGGACGCGAGGCGTTACGCACAGGCACTAATATTATTAGTGATATCACAGAAAATCTTCCGACACAGACCACAGACATAATCTCAAAACATGTGGCTGACTCGACAGAATATAATCAATAAGTTGCGCGGGAGTGAAGCTCGTAAACGAAAGAGAACAGCGTCAGCCACTGCGCGAAATGCGAAACGAAAGAAAAAACTAAACGTACCTTACCAAGGAAAAGGCGTGGGACTATAAAAACGGGATTTTTTTCATAATTTACATCAGTCACGGTACGACCATATTTCAGACGGACTTAGCTTTCGTGAGTAGTGAATTTGATACTTTTGCTCGCAAGCCAGTACAACTAGCGATCCAAGAAACCAATGTGGTGCACTACAAGCCCATCGCATCCGTTGATCAGAGCGACCTGGAATTTCTGATACCCGCCGATTACGACACGTATATTGACCCCAATATAAAACTCTATGTCAAAGGCAAATTAACAAAGGCCGATGGAAGTGCCCTTGATGCGTCAGATCACACGGCCGGTGTAAATAATTTTCTACATTCTCTATTTAGTCAGTGTACCTTTGTCCTCAATGGCGTGAATATAAAACAGTCTCGTGACCTTTATAACTATAGGGCAATCTTGGAAACATTTATTTCATATGGCGTCGACGCGACCATATCGCATCTCACGGACAGTTATTGGTGCAAGGATGTGGGTGATATGTTGCCCTGTGACCCCACAAAAGCAGAGTCGACAAACACTGGATTCATAGACAGATGATACAGACCGAAGCAAAGTAAGGAAATTGTAATGTGCGAGAGAATACATAGTGATATATGCAACGTTCCGAAATTCTTACTTCCCGGACTCAAGTTGCAGATAAAGTTTAGAAAAGCCAAGCCAAGTTTCCATCTGATGAATACGGCCGCAGATTCTAAAACTCCTTTTAAATTTCTCGATGCCCAACTGCCTGTTAGACGCATCAAAGCAAACCCTCAGATCCCGCTGGCACACGAGCAGACCTTGAAGACCGAACTCGCAAGGTATAACCTGACGAGAGTCGAACTCATAACTTCCACGTTCTCTGCGGGGCCCCAGTCAATCTCGAACGATCAGGCGGTCATTGGTCGCATACCCAAAAGACCCCTGTTCACTATGATAGCAAACTGACTTTCTCCGCACCATCAATACAAACCCCTTCAATTTTTAACATTTCGGTCTTCGTACATTCGTGATGTACTGAATGGCTGGCAGATCCCTAGCGATGGACTGAATATTGATCCAGGTCACGAGAAAACACCTGTCATGGCATACAATACTCTTTTTGAAGGCTACGGTATACACCATTCGAACTCGGGACTTCAGGTAACTCACGATATGTATATTAAGGGGTATTTCATGCTGTTATTTGACCTAACGCCTGATCTGGCCGCGTCGGAAGCACATACTTCACCCGTGGAAAGTGGTAATATACGCATTGAGTTAAAGTTTAAGGAAGCGTTAAAAGGGGCATTCACGTGCCTATTGTACCTGGAATACGACAATTCTGTACGTGTCGATTCTTCGCGAACCGTCACCACAGACTTCTAAGATTGACAGAATTCAGATATCGTCTACGCTAAATAGTGTGAAATCGTTTCTGGGCGCTTTCCCATCAGATCTGCTACCACATTTTATCACTCAGACTAGCACTGTAATTGTCAATACTGATGCTCACACACAGTCAGGATCACACTGGCTAGCTATCCGTCTCGAACCCAGGTCCTCCACAGCATTCTACTTTGACTCCTATGGCCTATCCCCTCATATTCTTGATATCCAATCATTCTTAAGACGCAATTTTACCGTCCTAAATTATAACAACGCACAGTTCCAAGGACCCACGAGTACTGTCTGTGGTAAATATTGCTGTCTGTTCTCCCTGTACACGGATAGAGGCTACACTGGAAAGCAATTCGTCGGCCTATTTACTCCGGGTATCGCCGATCAACATGTAGAAAACCTCTTCGCCCACGAATTCAGATCTCTGAGCGGGGTACCCATTGGAGGCCAATGCTGCATCAGCAAGTATAAAAGGTGAGTGCCTCAGAGGTATTACATTATTTACACACTGTACTTAGAGCAAGATGGAGGTTGTTATTGGTTATGAATATTTGTCGGGTCCCACGGTGAAGAAGTAATCAAGGAACTTTCTGTGGCATCAGATGTCTAGGAGACATTTCGTTTTCTACCCCCTACTGCATGGACCCCCATGGCAGCGAGAATAACGGTATTTGCTGGGACAACGGAAGTATTGCTTATTCATCATTATTCCAAACCTTGGCAGAAGCCAGGCCAACTTTGCCCATCTATACGCTAAAGGCACCGCCAAATGCAAGTTTCTCTCTGACATACTGGGCCGCCCTGTTCAAAATTTAGACTCGTTTGGCTGTCCGTCACGAAAGGAGTTTAAAATGACTACCGGTTGCAGTCTACCCTGCCACAAGTATCCCGACAAGAGTTGTGCGTTCCGTAACGCACATAATTTTTACGGATGTTTGAAGCATCACTTACAGGACAAGGAATACGTGAAATGTCCCAAAGATAATACCGTCACACCGCCATTTTTAATTCTGGAATAGAAATGGAATGACGTCATATCCTAACATCTGTTTCAGCTGCATAAAACACCGATGAACTACCTCGTCACGTATCTGTCTACCAAGCCATGGCATCACAAAAACGTCGCAATATCTTGTACGAGGAAGAAATCATCGAACCCAGAGGCGCTGCTGCACCTAACATCTGCTCACTCCCTATAGAAGGAATCAGTTCTACTTTAGACCCTAACCGAGCACTGCTTCGCCGTGTATTTTTCTAAATGGCGACCGCAATAAATATGTCTCTGTGGCATTGTACCCGGCGCAAGGATATACAGCTCATGTAGAATTTGGAACAGCTAAAGCCGCCCCTCTCAGCCTAACAGAGCAACAGTTTAATACGTTGACTGAACACCTACCCGGTCTACTTGGGGCCCTATGTGCTGACGAGTATTTTAATACAGGCGTCCAAAACAATTTTTGGATAACAACCGGGTGCTCGTACAACACCGCCTGGATGCATCTAGGCCTCGGCAAACGTAACAAAACATTCGTCTTCAAGCAGCATGAACTACAATACCTAAATTCTATCATGTATATAATATCGAATCAGCTGGCTAGATACAGTGGAGCTATGATGGATGTCATGGCATATTCAATATCGGCCTTGCTTTCTAGTGAATATATCGACCCCCAACCCCACTACAGCAAGCAAATTCAGTACCCTCAATTGTATGAAGAACTAAAACATTAATACTAATATAAACATTCATGCTAATCTGCAGTTAGATTATTATTTCATACCAACAGAGAGCTCTGATTTATGCTCTACATACCACTATAAAAGACACTTGAATTCATTTAGAAGTGCTTAATCATGGAAAACAGTTCCAATTCAAACACTATGCATAAGTAGGCTCCTGTACTCTCTATTGATGTGGGTCCAGACATCGTGGGATATGCACACCTAAACCGGCAACTACAGGAACATTTTGTACTGAAAGAAGTTTTAAATATTTGGCAGGGGCCTAAACATCCCGAATATTGTGGACTCATCGACCGTGTACATTCCTTCAAGCACGTCGTCTGGCCGGAAACAAGTCCTACACGCGTTTCGTTGGCTGAGGCTGGATTTTTCTACGAAGGTGAGTTAACTACTTTTAATTCGTTTCCTTTAGCTAACACGATATGTGGAGGACAGGTTTTTATTATTATTCTCGTTTTGGTATGTAACAGGTTGGAGCAAGCAAACGGTGTGATTCCATTGCGGGACAGGACTTCAGGACTGGCTTCCTGAAGATAAGGCTTTTCACGAACATGGATACTGATCATCGTTCTGTGTCTACGTCCGATTTGTCAAGGGACCCGCGTTTTACCGTGAATGTCTGAAATATCGTAAAGACAGATTCCGTCCTATTAAATTCGACACTGTAGACACACAGTCTACACCTCTGTAATCTACCGTTAATAAAAGCAAACACAAGGTTAACTGTCTTTTTCTTTTAGTATGTAAGGAAAACCCCAAATCACTCCTTTACAATTTGCGCTTTTAAAATTTCAGGACGATTCTTAAATCTCATGCAGATTAGCAATAAAGTGTTCCGCTTACAGTTTATCAGTTGATGATGATGATGATGATGAAAGTATTTGAAGTATCGAAAATAGTATCGAAGGCTAAGGAGCAATGTAACGTACTGAGCTGTCTTCAAAGAAGATACAGAAACCTCCATCCAGAGTGCTTTTATAAGACAATTTTCATTATTACAGTACTTATACCGCTGACTTGTCTACACGTGGTAACATGCTAAGGCTCTGACTATCATGCAGACGTTTGGCTTTTTCGTACATAAGTTACATCACCAACACTCCATTTTCCACTGACTCCATACTTTTGAAAATGAAACACCAGCATTACACAACTCAATTCCTACAAATCTGACCATCTCATCAAGCTGGCTAACTTGATTTCTCCACATCGCGTTACGACACTCTGGAACATGCTGGAACATGTTCAGGTATCACGGTTTGCGCAATCCACGCTTGACTCATCTTGAAGAACTAAAGTCATGGCACGTGCAGGGCTATCCAAACAACATATCCTTCACATACATCCCATTACCATACTTACCTTCACGCCACCAATTCATCAACGTGTTTCCTCCTTCACGGCTAAATAACTATACCAATATGCACGGCGGCACTATAACCCTGCCGCTTATTATTAAACATAACCATTCCCGATCACTATGATGTCTTAGGTTAACATGACCAGCGAAACTGAGTTGCTATACCAATATGTACGAAAACCCTATAACACTCGGATATTATTAAAACATATCCATTACCAATCTCTACGATCTCTTAGGCTAAACATGGCGTACGCAGCACAGCTCCTACACGAATCCCCAACCTATGGCCCGCCATAAAGCAACATCATCCTCTCCAAAACTATACTGCCCATCACTCATCCAGGGGATTCATCAATCCGAGGAGCTTACCTCCACCTCTACACTCTCTACATTACACGGATCCCCAACTTATGGCGCGCCATACATCATCATCCTCTCCAAAACTATACTGTCGATCACTCATCCAAGGGATAAATCATCCGGTGGAGCTTACCTCCACCGTCACCCCTACACGAAAGTCCAAAGGTCGATACTTCCCCAAGTAAGGTGGTTACTACTCCTGTGCTCATCCTCAGGAGGACAATTGTATTAATACAACATCTGGTATAATCACTCTGAAAAAAGTGAGTGGTCTAAAATTACTAAAATAACTATAACACATCGTAGCTGCATGCAGCCACAATGTATTCTAGTTATTTAGTAATTTTAGACCACTTACTTGTTTTCAGAGTGATTATACCAGATGTATTAATACAATTGTCCTCCTGAGGATGAGCACAGGGTTGCTCGAAACATGTGGAGGATTCAAATAAAAGAGGATTCAAATAAACATATCATAGAAAAATTGTGCGTCAAGTTTGTTACCTACCAGAATTTCCCTTTTACCTTTCTTTGAACATTTATGTAAGTTTTATTTAACGAATTTTGGAATATGTAGCGTTGTATGGCAGGATGACTGCTGAATGCCAATTGGACATTATATTGGAAAAAGTACTTTTTTCTGATTATAGATACTATCTTGGCAGGAGCTTGGAAGCATTGAGAACAACCACGATAAACCTCAATCAGCAAAGTAGAATTCGAAACCGTGGTGCTGACAATTAAACAACGATGATCCCTGATAAATTCTAGTGCAGTGTAAAACTACCTTGGTTGTTTGATTGCTTGCTGTCTACGAAATGATTTGTTTTGAACGTTATATTCTAAATTTTTGCAACCGATGGCCGCAGTCGAGTGGGAAGCACTCCCGCGTTGTATATGGGGCTTCGAATTACAGTTTCGGTACAATTGGCAGCTGACCTGACTGCCGCTTTTTGTGGTTTTCCTTTGAATTCTCTGATAAAATACCAGGCATAGTACCTCAATTAGACCACGGGTACTACCTCCTACATCATGTCCAATTAATTGCTAATTAATCATTCAGTACGCTGTCACATAAGCTGCTTGTAACAGGTGCGAAACTGCCCATGTGCATGCGTGAAAGCTTTCGGGGGAACAGAATTATATCTCCGATCATTCTTATACTGGGCATTAGGTGGAGGTGAGTAATGAGGACCTAGTAGGGTCCTGAAATAAATCTTAAATATATAGCGTTGACGTGTTTTTGCAAGGAGATCTCACTGGTTACGTCTGTTACGATTACTTTCCCTTCTGTTGTGTAATGGTGACATATTTCTAGTAACTCGCATTAGTCTCAACTGCAATTGTTCAGTATGCCTAACCAAACAGTTGCAGCCCAGCCACACGTAAAGCGTTAATTTTTAGGCGCTTCGTTAAAATTGTGAAAATCGACTACTAACCTCGTCGTGTCTGTCTGTCTGTCCCCCTGTCCTTCTCTGCGTCCATCCGCATCGAACAACTCAGCTCCCACTGGACGGATTATCATGAAGTTTGGTATGTAAGGATTTTTCTAAAATCTGTCTAGAAAATTTAAGTTCCGTTACAATCTGACAAAAAATAGCGGGTACTGTGCATGAAGACGTATCTACATTTGTGATAATATTTCGCTCAATTCTTAGAATGGGAAATGTTTCAGACAAAAGTTGTAGAGAAAATCCACACATTTCATGTCCAATAAGTTTTTTCTTTCAAAACTTTGCCGTGTATGACACAGTGTGGAAAAGTATGGTAGAGCGGGGCACACCACAGATGACAGTATGGCGCATGCGCATTGCATGCTGGATAACTATGACTACAGACACGCACTCAGAATATGTAATACTTATTCCCTTTCCGACGCAACAATGGTTACGCGGACGCGCCTAAACATTACGTTATAATAAATTGTCTGTCTTGTTTATTGTTCTCCGAAATGTATTAGTTTTGACGTCCTAGTAATAATGGTGTTTCTTAGTACTGTGCTGAACAAAGAGAGGCAGAGACGGGGCGGTCTTTCCAAAACCTATCTATCCTTTACACTATTTAATTCTTGGAGTGGGAACAGACTGTAGGCCTGTTTCTTGGGACTGCCGTCGCAAACGAGCTCACTGTCCATTCCTCGGATGATAGGTGACGGTGAAGGTGAAACGTAACGGAGAGAAAATATCCCATGGCTGCCCTATCCAAAAGAAAAGCTACATGGTGTGTCCTTGGAGCGAACCTGGGCCTCCACTTTCTCCAGTTGGCGAATAAGCCGTGGTACGTCTACTGACGATGATTGCTGGCTCCGTAGTCTGGACAATGTTGAAAGCCACTGGATTATATAATAGAGAAGTACGACGTTAGTACGCCCTTGTCTAGATAGAAAGATTTGCTGTTATATACGTAGTGCAAGAACTAAACTCGTATAGCGGGTTTCACAGAACAGATAACCTTTATTTTGATAGGCATATGGCAAGGAAATCTGTTGGAAAGTTGCTTAAAATTGAATTGCACTCTGAATTTCTTGTGTTCTTGAAACTTTGAAATCTTACGACAGTGTCTGTCATGAAAAAGAAGTGGCTCTGAAATTTTTGTATCCATCTTAATTTTAGATTATTATTATTATCACTGTACCTATTATTAATATATTAACCCTTTAAAGACAAAACGCAGACTGCTTTATTTAAAGACCCAGTTCGTACCGCGCTGTAAACAATTTTAATCTCGGTTATAAAAACCAATCAGTTTATGCTGTAAGTGGCACAAGTCGCTGTTTGTTCTGAGATAAATACAAAACACATAAATACAATGCGGGCACAGCGTACAGTTGTTGAATGTTACACTGTTGGTGGTGCATTACGTGACCAGTAGGCTTTAAGGGGTTAAATCAGGAAATCGTTCTGTATAAACACCGCTTGACTTTTATTAAACTGAAATGCTCCAAGGCTTCGAGATACTTGACATCATGTAGATGACATTATTATTATTATTATTATTAGTCTTAGTAGTGGTGGTGGTAGTGGTAGTAGTAGTAGTAATAGTAGTAGTGTTGGTGGTGGTAGTAGTAGTAGTAGTAGTAGTAGTGGTTGTGGTAGTTGTAGCAGTAGTATTAGTAGTAGTGGTGATGGTGGTGGTAGTATTAGTGGTGGTGGGAGTAGTAGTAGTGGTAATATTAGTGGTAGTAGTAGTGGTGGTGGGAGTAGTAGTAGTAGTAACAGTAGTAGTAGTAGTAGTAGTAGTGGTGGTGGGAGTAGTAGTACTAGTGGTGGTGGTAGTAGTGGTGGTGGTAGTAGTGGTGGTGGGATTAGTAGTAGTAGTAGTAATAGTAGTAGTAGTGGTAGTAGTATTGCCGATTCCTGGGCCGTGCAGTCGAAGGCGTGGGTTTGCGGCGGTCGCTTGGTGGGATATTGGCTTCCAATCCGCGCGGGGGCATGGATGTCTGTTGGTAGTGTTCTGTGTGTGCTGTCAGGTAGAGGTCTCAGTGTCGGGCTGATCACTCATCCAGAGGAGTCCTACCGATTGTGGTGTGTCTGAGTGTGATCGTGAAACCTCCATAATGAGGACGCCCTGGCCCATTACGGGCTGTTGCGCTGTGGATATTATTATTATTATTACTATTATTATTATTATTGTTCTGCTAGTTTTATTACATGATATTACTAAATTTCGGATCATTTCCTACTCTGACCTGTCTTTTGAATGTAACTTAGCTGTTGACAGAAGCCAAGACACGTTTCAATTATCTTCATTGCACCACATTAATTAGTCCAGAACCGACAGAGCTTAGACAGGAACAGTATTGCCACGCAGGCAAAAGCCTTATAAGAGGCACAGCTCCACTCATTCTTAATATCGGTATTAGGTGGTGGCAAGTGATCAGCTTCACACTGTGGCCGCTTTACGTCTAGGGAGAGTGCTTTGGGTACCCAATGAGTGGAAAATCCCTGATTTTAATCTGTATGTTTTATGTCTAATGTAGAAAGGGGAATCACTATGTAGTTTACCTTTTGCCATAATGTCTGTAATTCTTCCATAAAGCATGTGGTAACATGAGTTTATAAGCCGGACTGAAATTTTGGACAATTCCCATCATCTCGTAAAAATCCACATGTTGATGGGACTGGATCTGTCTGTCGCGAGGTTGAATGGAGAAAGAGGAAAACATACTCAGGTGGGTGCTTAAAAAGATCCAACCTCAGTCCGAGGACCTTTCCTTTTTCTCGTTCCACCTGAAGACGGAGGCAGATTCAGCCTCCAAAGAGCTGAGAGTTGTTAATATGTGGTTAAGTGCGATGTCCAGCAATTTAGTCTCGGCTCTGATAATGCACGGACGTCAAGAAATCTTTAAAGCTAAAGGGCGAAAGGAATTTTTATGGAACCAAGCAACAGCAATAGAGAGGAGTTATTTGACTTCGGTCACCAGATCGCAGCATCAGTAGAGGTATGTTTCGCTGTGGACCCCGATAACCGTTTTGGCGGAGATACACTCGCAGATCCTACAAGTGTTTATACAGATGTAAATGAATTTACTTTTCAGTGGAAATGATATTGGTTATTCTAATGAAATAGATAAACATCACAATTACCCTGTTTCTCACACCCCATGGGCCCATATTGTCCACATGGAATACAACAGATGGTTGTCCTGTGGGGATGGAGAGGGTGCATCTGGCAGGGGTGGATCGACGGGACACTTATTAACATTGATACTACAATGACACAGTACTCTATCTGAGGTCGGATGATCTTTATCAGGAGCCCGGCAGATGGTGTCTTTCGTGCAAAAACATGCCAAGTATGGCTGGCAGTTTTTTCATATTATCATGCGTATTTAACAATGATGCATTCTGTCTCTCACATTTAATAATATTCTGAAGGACTGTCCTCAAGCGTACTCAGTTGTTTATGTTTTTGGACAAAAATTAAGTACCAATTTCTCATTCCGGTCATTTCTTTTATCTCCCCCTTATTTCCAGCATCTTACGTACTATGTTGAAATATTCTAACCATCCTGATCCGAATTAATCAAAATCAGTATTTTTTCCTTAATATGTGACACCGATTTTCATACCCATACAATAAAAACACAGGGTATAATTATAGTTTTTCTTGTATTAGTATTTATCCATCATGAGATAACACTCGGGAAGACAAAATATTCTGAACTCAACGGTAGACAGCATTTCCATGTATTGATTTTGGCTTGTTGCTCTCTTTTCCAAAGATCTGAAACTTGCCACCTTTTCAGACGTTTTAGTATTTATTCTTGCCTCTAGGTGTTTGGGGCTTCTTCCTGCATTATGCTTCGGAGACAGGATTATATTGACCTATAATTCTCTTCTTTTGTTTCCGATTTTCCTTATCACCTTCTGAAAGAGTTTCTGTGTCCTCTACACGTATAGGCCTATATTACCACCCTGTAATTTAACTTCCGTCAGTCATATTGTTTTTTGTAATATGTAATTTTCGATTAAAAGGACCATAACACGCTATCAGTGTCGAAGGGAGCCCGAATTGGCGGGCAGATGCTGAATTCTGCAGAAAGAACACGCGACGGTGTGGGGTAAAAACAGTTCGCACGCTGACAGTGGTTTGTTGAGAGGATAATAATATGGATTTGTATGCCTGCAGGCTGCATGTTCTTTGTGATATCACAAAGCTGCTCGTTCAGAGGGAACGCGAACAATAGCGAAGTGACGTGAATCCTATCAGAGCTACGGTTGTTCAATTATTTATTTCTCTGTATTAA
>Ga0268261_10002034_pt1 | contig 14372 bp, 11 predicted proteins | sample TergutNc150P1_FD_190353 | JGI IMG/M metagenome (GOLD analysis project Ga0268261, IMG submission 190353) | Nasutitermes corniger P1 segment gut microbial community from laboratory colony in Florida, USA - Nc150 P1 (SPAdes) (version 2) | ecosystem: Host-associated > Arthropoda: Insects >... | reverse complement strand
AACACACATAAATCTAGATGTAGTGACAAACTTAACTTCCATTAGGTCCTTAAATTTTGTATTGTTATTTACTATATTGTATTATGTAGATGTTAATATATTACAAGATGTGCTGTAAATTGTAATCCGTAATTGACGTGTCCAAGGTTACATATGTGACTGAATGGATAAACAAATAAACCAAACCAAACCAAACCAAACCAAACCACCACCGTCAGTAATTCCAAGACTCAGAAAGGATTATTTATTATTTTATTTTACTACTGTCTTATCCTTTCCTTGTATTTCTCTGTTCCATCACTACTTTCCTTTGGATACTGTTTGCACTTTCTTTCTCATTACTTCTCCCCTTGACCCTAGCAGACTTCTTCAGTGCCACTAACAATGTTCCCCCCCCCCCCCCACTCCTCCCTACAACCCTTAATTTTATTTTGTTCATCTTGCTTACTTCACCCTTTGATTTATTTTGTATTATTTTTATAAAGTCTTGTGTATTCCTGCTCAATTTATCACATTCATTTGCTTCCCATCCACCACATTTTTACCCTTATATCTGACCCTTGTCATTATTTTCTTTGTGCACTTTTCCCACTGGTTCACCCACATCCCTGATGCTGGCCCTCCTGCCCATTTTCCACAATGAGGGTTTTCAACAAATGGCTTTGTTTTTCCAATGTGAAGAATTATGAAGAGTTTCCTCCATAATGTTAGTACATATCTACCAAACTACACATTGTCACATACCAGAAGACAGCAACTGCCACTGCAGTACCCTACAAAGTCTGCTGTGATCTGAGATGCATCTTTTGTAGTGAACATAGAAATGCTTTTCTTGTATTGAGCTTTTACATTACGACTCAGCATAACATCCAGTCAACCGTGTAACATAATTATTTTAAATTTTCCTAAAGTCTTCAGCAACTGTAAGCAACTGTAAGTTTTGAGAGATAAGTACTTCACTCTCTGCCCATAAATCATGTGCTGATATCTTAAACTTATTTCTGACAGGCCACACTGAATTAAATATGATGATACCTGTCTTTCTTCTCAATTATATACTTCTCAATTGGAGCACCCCCATCACTTTTTGGTTTGGTCCATTTCAGGTTAACGCTCTCATTATCATAATCTGTAATTTCTGGAGTGCCCGGCTGGGAAGGTTCATCTGAAAAAGAAGGAATGTAATAACTGTGGAGAATTCAGCTAAAACAGACCTGCAGCACTTACTGATGAACAAGCAGACTCAGAAAACTAGGATGTGAAATAATTGTGAGAAATGACATGAGAATTGGTGACTTACAGTTTATTTCAGAATAAAACAATTTTATCCATCATCATCATCCTTTCCAGTATTAGGCCTATAGCAAAATGCACACATTACAGAGTGGGTTCCTACCATATTTCATGGGTATTTTTTCCCTTCAGTTGATCATGCTAAATATGTTCAGTGTTTGTATCACATAATATTACAAATAAATTCCTCAATTCTAGGGAAATGTTTGGAGCAGAATATGAAGATTCAGTGGGTGTAAATTATTCTTTTGAGTACATACTAATATAATTGTAAACCTTATGCATCCAAAATGTTTTGGGATGTTATAGTAATGATGTTGAAATTCATTCTGCAAAACGTTCCTTATGTGGCAATAACAGCAACACACAACTGATTTCTTTAAAAGAAACACAGATAGATAGACTGATAAGAAGAAGGATGTGATGAGTATGAATATTTCCATACATTCTGAAGTTTGCCTTGGCGTTAGACTTAAGGTTAAATTAAAAGTGGAGGTCTGAGCTTACCATATGGATTCTTGGCAATGGTAGCCTTCTCTGTTATCAATGGTTCTGAATCTCCTTCATCATTGACAGCAGTTACTCGGAATTTGTATTCAGCTCCAGGTGTGAGACCAGTAACATCCAATTCTGGAAAAGGCCGATCTCCAGGAACTCGTCCCACTCGAACCCATTTCCCAGTCGCTACGTCCATCTTCTCCACTTCATATTCTTTGATAGGACATCCACCATCATCCTCTGGTTTTTTCCATTTCAACTTTGCAGAGGTCTTTGTTACATCAGTTACTTCCAATGGACCTTGTGGCATACCGGGCTTAGCTGCACGTAAAAAAACATTTACATGTCTGTTAATAGAGTGAAACCTCTCTTCAAGTTTTCTTTGTGAAGCAATAATTTTGCAGCTGAAGTCTCATACGAGAAAATTTAATACTAACACTAATCACCAATGAAAGTGAACACTAAGTGAGGATAAAACTTAAATTGAGAAATATTAAATCAGGGCTCTATGGTACACAGGACACTGGAAACTGAATTTATTCTAACCCCACATCACATGGTTTCAAATATGACACTGTATATTAACATCATGACTAAAATTATGTCTATTACTCTTACTCAGTGCCTACAACCACATACAGTAATTGCACTAATTATATGTTATTTTCTGGGGCACGTGGTAGCACAGTTGGTTGAGGCACTGTGCTACAAGCTGGAAGGTCGCGGGTTCGATTCCCGATGGTGTCATTGGAATTTTTCATTGACATTATCCTTCCAGCTGCACTATGGCCCTGGGGTCGACTCAGCTTCTAAGAGAAATGAGTACCAGAAATATTTCCTATTTGTGACTGTTAAAAAAAGTTGACCAAAGGAATATCAAAATTATAGATCCAAAATATCCCCTATTCTGAAATTTTTTATGTGCTTGATCAATGTGCATGAAATATGCAAAATCAAAGAAAAGAAAATACAGTAGTGCTAATCTATAAATGCAGCAATCCAGTGGCAAGTCTTAAAAAAAGAAAAATAAATAAATTAAATTAAAAAAAAAAAAAAGAAGACTAACAACTCTGCCTCATCATATTAATTAGGTTTGTTCTGTTTTCATTTTGCACTCTAACACCCTGTTTGTTGCATTATGCAAATATTATGGTAGACATTTTTCACTGTTTGAGACATATCTGACATATACAATACTTCAGAAGCTGACTCTACTCCCAGGTGACACTATTATGAATTAATGAAGTTGATTATTTTTTTATTTTGATATTAACAGCAATGGTTGGTACTGAACTCATCAAGACTTAATACCAGGCTAGCATGCCAATCACTAGAGCACTGGGGTGGCCTCTACATACACAAGTGTCTGAGTGATGGTTCAGCCCAACTGCTCCACTACTAAACACCACAGTCTCAAGACCTGATTACCTTGATTTCTCTCTTGCAGGAGTTTCTGAAACATGCAGTGCACATGACACCACAACCTATAACCTTGCACAGCTTGAGAGCTCAAAGTCCAAAGAGCAATTGCAAAAAACACAATGGTATTTATTGCAAAAATGTCTGGCATTAAGTCAAATATGGTCTTGATATGTTCAAGGCAAAAAACAAAGGAAGCGAATATTGAAATGGCACAGTGTATGAAAAAAAAATTTTTGAGTTGCTCTTTACAATGGTGTACATTTAATTTTTATGTGACTATTACCTACTGAACAAATTTTTGTGACTTCTCACATCACTGGTACTCACCCAGCAAACAGGACAGGTAAGAAAGCCATGTGACACCATAATTTCCAAATACAAACACAACACAAAAATGGGTGAAATTCTTTAGCCTAAAACAGCAATAGACTTGGAAAGAAGACCACAGAAAAGAACGAAATAAGGTAGAAATCAACCACAATAAAAAAGAAAACAGGATCACTAGAAAGCTGAAAGAGTCAATATTCAGTGCAACCACAAAAGGGGTCATCAGCAAATCAAACCTACATGAGCACAACATGGTACCTTTCACAGCATAATTAATATCCGTTTCAAGTAACCAAATGTACAATGTAATGAAAATTAAAGCAATCACTTTTGAGCCACTGCAGTGGTCTAGTGGTTAGAATTACAGGCTGGTATCAGAAAGGTCCTGAGTTTAATCCCTCCCAAGCCACTAAAACCAAAATATAAAACTATCATCTGCCAGTATAATGACAATCAATTCCTTGAAGATGAAACAGAGCAAAAACTTCTAAAATGAAAAGTAGATCAAATAAACCTTTTGGAATGAATAATTTCAAACAAAATATTCATTTAAAGAAATTATTATTACAAAGCTTTAAAGACTCTTTTTTTTTTTTTGCCTGATAGAATAAAAATCTGATATATAATAAACATATAACACAGTTATATCATGCAGGTCTCTTCGAATTTCTCTGCAGCAGAGTTGTATAATTACAAAATTCACACTCACTTTTACTACACACTGACTTCAAATCACTTTACCAGGAAATAAATTTAACCAGCTACTCTTTACACAAAATAAACAGACAAAGAAAAATGTTCTCACCAAGAACTGTAAGTTCAACTGTCTCCTGATCTTTTCCAGATGCATTCTCGGCAATCAGTGTATATTTCCCTGTATCTCGTCGCATGGCACTAATAATTGTAAAGTCTGTATGATAATCAATGTTCTCGATCTTGATTTTTTCTGTAGTGACCAACGATATATTGTCACGCCAGATCCACGAGCAAGTTGGAGGAGGTTCTCCAGATACATCTACAGACCACTTGTGTGTTCGTCCAGATTTAATGGTCACACTCTTGAAAGTGGCACGATCAATTCTTGGTTTCACTGGAAGAACAGATCACCACTATCATTACTATTTGCAATGACTATATATCTACTAAATATGATGTTCAATTAGAATCTGCAAATAAAAGCATGGGTCTGTTTATAAAATGAAATTTAACAGACTGACTTTACCTAACATTGTCTTGGCACAAATTTCTCATGAACATTTACAACTTCCGAACCATAGGCAAACCACTGCCAGAACACTTGTCATGCCCAAGTTTTCAGAGACTTCCTGACTTCCTCTACATAAACAGTGAGACGGTACCTCACAGAAGCCCATGGCCACATTTCCCATATTCTTCTCAACTCACCATTTTCAAATGCCCTACATTTCATATTCAAGATTAAACAACATATCCCATTAACAGAGGTTCATTAACTATATTAAATATACATACACCCCAGAAATCTGTAAATATGTTCACATAAAGTTCTGAGATAGTGAATATTCAGGTGTTCTGCAATGTTATGCTGCACTGACTAGCAAACAGCTACTGACATTTTGGTGGAGTGTGTTGCCTCCACTGTCAGGGTCCAGCAGCCCAAGAAGAGTGTAACAGCATTTATAAATTTAAAGTTTGTAAGTATGTGCATCATCATACAATTCAAATAAATTAACCAACCAGATGCAACAATCTCTCCAGTTTATTACTTGACTTTTATTTACAGCTCAACATGTTTCGGGCGTCCTCACGCCCATCATCAGGAGCTCAACAACTGCAGTAGCAACCTCTGGTTTACCTTCAGAGCGTGATGATAGCAGTGCTAATGGTCATGGTCGGGTCCGACCACGACCATCAGCACTGCTATCACCACGCTCCAAAGGTAAAACCAGAGGCTGCTACTGCAGTTGTTGAGCTCCTGATGATGGGAGTGAGGATGCCCGAAACATGTTGAGCTGTAAATAAAAGTCAAGTAATAAACTGGAGAGATTGTTGCATCTGGTTGGTTAATTTATTTGAAGTGTAACAGCATTTCTTGAACTGTTAGACCCTGAATATAAAGGCAGTATGCTCCTTCAAAATGTCTGCAACTATTTTCCAGTCAACATGGCATAACATTCCAGAAAATTTTAATCTTCATCAACACTGCCACGAGAACCTCAAACCTCACACTGAGATGCTGCTTAAAAATCCGCAATGCGAACAATGCAGTTAAAGGCTTTACTTACTATGCCTGTGTTTGCAGACGTGGCTGCTGGTAGGTTCACTAGGTTCACTGGCACCAGCTTTATTGTGTGCTCGTACCCTGAACTGGTAGACATTCTTTTCTTTGAGGCCTTGCACAACACCCTCAGGATTGTTATCTTTTGTTTTCAAAACTTCGACCCATTCCACAGACAGCTTGTCTTTCATTTCAACAGTGTAATGAGTGATTGGTCGACCACCATCCTCTTCTGGTTTAGCCCATTTTAAAGTCACACTCTTGTTATCATAGTCAATAATATCAGGCTTCCCAGGACGACCAGGCTCATCTGGACAGAAATATACAACATAGTACAATAAGCATACAAAGAAATATCTTAGTCTTGTTCAGATTATAAAAACACCTGAGATATACAACATACTACAATAAGCATACAAAGAAATATCTTAGTCTTGTTCAGATTATAAAAACAGCTGAGAAGGCCTTATTTCTATTATGGTGTTCATTATTACCGTAAGGATTCCGGGCCAGAATAGGTTCATCTGTCTCCAGAGGTTCAGATTCACCTTCCTTGTTTACAGCCTTCACTCGGAACTTATATTTCTTCTTGGGTGTTAATCCATCAATTGTGAATGAATTCTTATCTGGTCCCACCTAATGTAACAATTCAGATAAATTATTTTCCATCACTAACAAGATCAAATATGTGATCCTAAACAACATAAAACTCCAGTCATCACTGATATACTAAAATCCTACCATTCATATTGAGTGTACAGGATGGGAGACAAGTAAATAAACAGTAGGTGATTGTGTTCACATTAGGTACACAATCACAGTCTTTTATTCTTTACATTTTCCAGTGCAACACTGAAACAGAACAATCCATTTAAGTCTAATGAGGCAGTGTTCCAGCTGTCTTAGCATTTAGTTCATGTACAGTTTCTGCTCATATGTGGCAACACCAGCCTCCTGTTGGAAGACATAATTTCATCTATTTCACTGCAACATAAATAGTGCTGAATCATTGAGAAGAGTAAGCCTACAGATAGAGTTAAACTGGTTTTGTATGTGGTGCAGCCTTGGTCAGTCTGTATGCAAATTGGCCCACCACAATACCTACTAGCTTGTACAGAAATTAATTGCAACCACCATTCATATGTAAACTGGCCAAGTTTACTAATTAGTGAAAATCATCACGTATATTAATCTTTCAAGCCGATTTAAATGTGGCTTTCTTTCATCCAAGTGGTATTTACGTCTGGCTTCGTGGCTTAGGGAATGCAAAATGTATGTCTCACTGCCAGTAGGGTAAGCTGTTCACAGACATACACGCATTATGTCGGATTAGCTTTTTCCAGACTAAAATTATATATTGTAGAGTATACAAATTAAAAAATCCATAGCAATAAACCACCTAAATATAAACACATTTATTATAAAATTCTTCACAAGACTACATGTTGTGCTACAGGGCACGATCTACATGTTGTGCTACAGCCATCTTCAGGGGTGTGTAACTGGGGACAGCCTACGTGTTGTGCTACAGCCATCTTCAGGGGTACATAACTGGGCACAGAATACATGTGCTACAGCCATCTCCAAGAGTGTATAACTGGGCACGGCCTACATGTTGTGCTACAGCCATCTTCAGGGGTGTACAACTTGGCACAACTAGTTCTGGGCCAATACTGTACCTTATAGTGCAAGTCAGCTAGCAGGCAAGCTAACTCTAGCATACACAAAGCCAATATAGAGGACAAAGCAATGGAACAGACCTAAAGTAATATAGAAGTACCACTCAACTCACCAAATACCAGGTTTGACCACAACAAAAGAATTAATTTATCGCCTACAAGAATAGCAGCCACAGATCACAACTAGCTCTGTTTAAATGCTGTATGATTTTACTGCAATATGAAAAGGTTCACATACTAGGAACCATAATCAGGCTGACTGGGTGCCAAAGAAAAATTTTTACATAAATCATCTTACATTATTTACATTATCCACGTATATAGCTGAGACCTCAAACTTCCCACATATCAACTGTACACACAGATAATATAAATAATAATATAAGGTGATTTAAACAACAAAAGTGTTTTTCTTTTGGTGCTTGTCAGCCAGATAATGCTTGCATACAAGCTGAAACACAACGCAGTGAAATCATACAACACATAAAAGAAATTAGTTGTGATTGGTACTATCCTTATAGCTGTGTATCTTTATTACAATAGGATGTCCCACTTAAAAATAATTTATCACCTGCCAAACTGAGGAGAATAAAAAAAAATAAAAGAAGATACACATTCAGAAAAAAATGTTATATAATCAGTAACTTTTAAAGTGTTTGTTTTATGATTTATTAGGTAAAGTAATCCCACTACAGGCCTAGTGGCCTTTGGGGTTCTGGTAGGTTAAGGCTCCAGAATTTCTAGGCACTCGGCACATGAAGGTGGTAAGGTCATCACCCTTACGCACCGGCTGTCTTTACCCCCAGGAATATCCTGGTACTCACTTTTAGAGGGTGAGTTGACCCCAGGGCACATGGAACTGTCTGATGCCCTGGAAAAAATCCCCAGTGACCGGGGATCGATCCCGGGACCCTCTGATTAGTAGCGCAGTGCCTTAACCACTACGCCACATAAGCCATATCACATATGTTATGCTGTCAAGACTTCCAACACTCTAATTTAAGTATACATACATGAAGATGATAAAAACTTGCCAAAATATGCACGGTGTGTGAGCAATTTCATCATAAGCATGGATGTATTCAGATGGTTTATTTTAATGACTTCTGAACAAGAATATAACAATAAACACAGTCTTTAATATACACACAAATTTACCTCTCCAGCAGGTACCCAACGTCCTGTATCCAAATCCATTTTCTCCAGTACATAGCCTGTTACTGCAGTTCCTCCACTGTCTTCTGGCTTGTTCCACTTAACCTTCACATGATTTGCACGCACCTCTTCAGCTACAAGAGGACCTCCTGGTGTAGAAGGCTTATCTGAAAATGATAATAGCATAACTCTCATATCTCTATAAATATTGCAAATATAATGCAATGGCCCTTGTCATGACTGTAAGGTTAGGTATTTATTTTTCCTTTCACCAAAGGCATAGGCAACATGTAAAACATAAAAAAAAGTTAGAAGTACATCAATATCAACCCATCCACACTATCCCAGTGTCCCAACTATCCTACTATCTAATGGGAATCTAAAGTTATTATCAAAGGGTAAAGATTCATTTTCCCTTTCACCAAAGGCACAGGCAACATGTAAAACATAAAAAAAGTTAGAAGTACATCAATATCAACCCAACCACACTATCCTTGTCCCAACTATCCTCCTATCTAATGGGAATCAAAAGTTATTATCCAAGGGTAAAGATGATAAGGTGTGAAGCTAACCACTCACCTCAATACAACATCAATCTTAAGCATATCAGAAGCATTCACTCCTTGTTGTGGCACTGAAGCTTTGTACACCCTCACTGAATTTACCCATTAATCTTGCAAATATTTTTATTTTTGCACTATGTGTTAATTCTTTAAAATGCAGAAAACAACTATGTGACATATTGTGACAGAAATGAAGAGCAGTACAATATTAAAACTAGAAAATAAAATAATTATAGTAATGCTGTACAATTGCAAGTAACTTCTTTCAGGGTTTCAGACTCAAAATAAAATCACCACTTACTTCCTTACCTATATATTCCATGAAGCAGAGTCCTTCTTGAGAAGCTAACTGGTTCTCAGCTAGCCAAGAAATTCCCCACATTTTATGGAACCTGAAGGTTCATACTGCATATACACAGCGTGGCAGAAAAGTAATGAGACTGATTTTCTTTTAACCATAAACTTTATTCTTTTTACAAATCAAGGTTACCCCCTTCAAAATAGTTCCCTTGGGCAGCTACACAGCGACGGAGGCGTTGTTTCCATTGTTCATAGCAGTGCTGGAAGGCTTCTGCTGAAATACCTTTCAGCTCGTCGGTTACGCTCTTCTGGATGTTATCCACAGTACCAAAATGGCACCCTGTCAAGTGGTTTTTGAGCCAGGGGAATATAAAGAAGTCACAGGGACTGAGATCCGGCAAACAGGGGGGCTGAGGAACCACAAGAATGTTTTTTCCTGCCAAAAATTCATTGATGGAGACTGCCGTGGGACATGGGGCGTTGTCGTGTTGCAGCATCCAAGTGCATTCAATGCCTGTTCGCACATGTGCCACCATTTTTCTGAGTCTTAAGGACTTCCTGATAAAAAGTTTGATTGACAGTTTGTCCTGGTGGCACAAATCCTTGTGGACGATCCCCTGACTGTCAAAAAAACAAATGAGCATCGATTTGATTTTGGATTTGCTCATTCTTGCTTTCTTGGGATGGGGAGAGTTTGCAGTGTGCCACTCCCGACTTTGGCGTTTTGTCTTGGGGTAGTACTCCAAAATCCATGATTCATCACCTGTGACAATATGACTGAAGAATTCTGGCTCCCTCTCAAGGCGGTCCAGAAGATCAAGACACACACCCTCCAATTGGCCTTCTGCTCAGTCGTGAGGTTCTTTGGAACCATCTTGGCGCACACTTTTCTCATGTCCAAATCCTGTGTTAAAATTTGATGGACGGTAAACCGGTTCAAATTTAACTCACTACTGATCATTCTCAACGTCAATCGACAATCTGACCTCACAAGAGACCTCACTCTTTCCACATTGTCGTCCGTTTTTGAGGTTGAAGGTCTTCCCGTACGAGGTTCGACTTCCACTTGTTCTCGGCCTTCTAAAAAGGACTTGTGCCATCTGAACACTTGTGCCCTGGATAGGGAATGTTCTCCATAAGCCCTTTGTAACTCTTCATAAGTCACAGTAGCAGATTCGCCAAGCTTTACACAAAATTTGATGGCACAACGTTGCTCAAACATTTGTCGGTCCATTTTTTCATAATGCACCTCACAAACACAACTTCACTTCAGACGCTCTCAACAATCGTATAGCAACTGTAGCAAGTTCAAACTTGTACTGAGTCTATGGCAGGGGTTAACCTAACTGCCATGTGAAGGGGGAGGCAGCAATATTGTCGGTTCGTGCGCAGCATTGCCAGTCTCATTACTTTTCTACCACACCTTGTACAAGTGCCCAACACCTGTCCTTATCGTAAAAACACCACATATTCCTTAAATAGTTCATGAAAGTTTGGATGTTAATGTCAAGTCACTTGTAACATCACACCCACCACCCAGCAGAGAATATAATAACTCAGAAGCGAGTTTGTTGAAACATGAATGCAGACAATACAAGCCACTGTCAATGGTGTTAAAAGAACTGCTGCCAGGAAGTTTCTGACAATGTAATGAGAATTTCAACAAGCCATAAATTCTGTTACGTAGTAATGTCTGTGTAAGAATATTCACAGACATTCCATTAACACACTATTATTATTCTTACTGAAATAAACATTACGTAGAAAATACAAATAAAGTTTCAGACAGTCAAACATTTGAAACGTTAATTCATACTATTCTAAAACTTCTGTTGATATTAATGCTTACCTAAAACAACGACATCAGCTATACTTTCACATGTCCCTGACCCATTGGAGAGAGTAAGTTTATATTTGCCACTGTCTCCTCTTGCTGCTCGGCGAACTGTAAGTACTGTGTTTTTTTCATATTTGTCAATTGTGGTCCTGTAAAACACACAATGTTAATACCTTTAATAAATAAACAAATAAATTATATGAGTCTAGTGTAACTTCAACATAATAAGAATTCAAAATACATATTCTCCTAACTTCTAATTATTATTCACCATTATAGTGTAGTACCTTAGGTTCAAAAATTAATATGGGCAGAACAATAAGGTAAGAAAAATGGATGCATTAGCTTCACCATGGCTGCATGTCCATATGAATCCACTTGGAAACCAAAGAACAGTTTCTCATAAAATTTGATACCGGAAAAGTTTTACTGAAGTATGTCAGCACATCCCAGTTTTAGTTAAAATCATATAGCATTAAACAATGCTGTGCACAAATGCATTTATGTGCACATTTCAATCATAATTCAAATAATGTTGCAAAATATTTATCACAGCAAATATTCTTTCAAACACAAAGTAAACACACATGTTACATCCACTGTACTTTCCTTCTACATGCAACAGAACTGTTATGCTATGTGTATGATTACTAACTTGTCTGAGATGGTTATCATGTAGATATAAAAGTAATAAAGAATAATACAACATCCTTGATCTCCATGGAATCTTGATCTTAGTTTTAGTATCTTTTCACCCTCATATGTACTAAATACATCCAGCGAAAATATTACAAATTTTGTCACACAGATATATCAAAACAGTTTTACAGTACATGAACAAATCTGTGTGATACTTAAGGGCCAAAAATATTGTGGCTTAATTCTTTTTATATGGCACAATACTGTGATGAAACCTTCAACTTATTTAACAAAATCAGCTAAATGTTTCCCCATACTCAGAGAAACAGAACAACACCTACAAATGTATGTCACATTACTGAAGTTTAATACCTTTCCTGAGTATCCTCAACAAGTTCTTTGCCATCTTTTTCCCATCGAGGTACTGGTTCTGGTTCACCACCAAATTTGATGTCATATTTTATAACTTGACCCTTTTTCACAACTATGTTGGTTAATCCATCACCAATTATGAACGGTTTCACTGCAAGATGTACAATACATTTATGTATGTATGCTGATATGATTTGCAGCAAGAAAAATTACATAATGTCTTCCTTCTTCTGGGATGTTACACACTGTACATTCGTAGTTAGTCACTGATATTTAGGGACAACCCATCAGTCCCACCTTCAACGATTGTCTTTACCTGCTTGAAACAACATTAAATACTATCCATCTACGCTGTGTAACATCCCAGAGGAGTGAAGATCTCACATACACTGCAGCAGAAGCCTCAAATTATATACCAAACTCAACACCTACAGAAAATTTTCACTCCCTAAAACTACAATCTAAACAATGCATGATGTTTCACCAGACAGCAGGAGAAGTAAGTAAAAAACAACTTCTACTTACCAAATCGGGCCTTAGCAATTATAGGTTTTGTTGCATCACTTGGTTCTCCTGGTCCAGCTTTGTTAACAGCTCGGATTCGGAATTCATACTGTGTTCCTTCCTTCAAACCATCTATGGTTGCCATAGTAACATCACCTACTTCTTTTCCTTTTTCCCAGTCCTTTCCAAACTTTTCCTATACACAAACAGAAATTTTAATCTGCTGTTATATACAGGCACCAAAAAAACATACAAGTCAGTACATACAGAAGTACTTATCAGCACAGTTAAATAATCTTTTTTACGTATTCCCAGAAGATGAATTATGGCAACAACAGTGTATTGAAACAAATGTAGTATATTTCAAGAAGTTATTAAAACACAGACGCAGGGTGTTCGAGAACAGTGTGCTGCAGAAGATAACTGGGCTTATGAAGGAAGAAACAACAGGAAGCTTGAGAAAACTGAAAAATGAAGAGCTTCATGATTTGTACTCCTCACCCAGTACTATTAGGATGAGCACACAAAGAATGATGAGATGTACATGGCATGGGGTACATATGAGGAAGAAGGGAATGCACTGAGGGTTTTGTGCAGAAAACTGAAGGACAGAGACCACTTTGAAGAACTAGGCACAGATTGGCTATAATATTAATTTGGATCTGACAAAAACAGGACAAAATGACATGGACTGGATTCATTTGGCTCAAGATACATGCAAATGGCAGGTTCCAGAGAATGTGGCAATGAATCATTTGATTCCATAAAATGTGTGAGAATTTCTTAACTAGCTTTGGAACTGCTGACTTCTTCAGAAGGACACTGCCCCATGGGTTAGTTTGTTAGTTATTTAAAAGAGTTAAATAATCACTTGGTCAAAACCCAAAACAAAGCAAACAAAAATCTCAAAATAAAATGCTGTGATGAGTTATACTGTGCATATCAAGATATCTTACATAAATCGTCAAAAACACTAGACCTGAAATTATAAAGTGGACACTGAGAACATCAAGACCGAGCAGTTGTGTATTATGCCATACAGCATATACATGTAAAACCTACTCTCTATAACAGTACTCCAAAAAGGAACGTCTCACCTTGGACAATCATCATAACACAACTACACAAGGACAGGGATTTGTGTAGTGTACTTCCACAGAAATATGTAACAAAAACTACTTTATGTGAAAGGAATGTTTAATTCAATTATGACATATTTTTAAATTCTAAATACCAGATTAGAAAATACAATAAATGGAATCCAACCACAGAGCAAACAGAACTAATACTAGTGAACCAGCAAGTCCATACTTAAAAAAATAAAGTTTTTAAAATGGAGTGATAAATACAGTATCATATTCCAATGCTGATGTTGTAATTGGGGAATAAAGGAATATTAATGAAAAATTGTCTTCTGGGTATTTCCCCGGCGTCCGAACATTATAAGCCGACGTTTCGGAACTCTGTGTCGGTTCCATCTTCAGCAGGTGGTGAAGTATGAGGGCAGGTTGGTTTTTGGCTGTATA
>Ga0268261_10002033_pt1 | contig 14382 bp, 14 predicted proteins | sample TergutNc150P1_FD_190353 | JGI IMG/M metagenome (GOLD analysis project Ga0268261, IMG submission 190353) | Nasutitermes corniger P1 segment gut microbial community from laboratory colony in Florida, USA - Nc150 P1 (SPAdes) (version 2) | ecosystem: Host-associated > Arthropoda: Insects >... | reverse complement strand
AAAGGATATATAGTTACATTATTTACGAAAAATAATACATGCCACCTTAAACGGAACTTGAAAATGGAATGAAAACTTGAGTGTAATTGCTGTGTAACAATTCAAGCATTCTGCGGCCATTAATGTAGTACCACAACCATGAAGGGAAATGTCCTACACATAACACTAGGTTTTCTACATCGTAATTCAGTGATGTAAATTAAATACGTAAATATCATACATTTGTAACTTAGTTATAACGTTCTCCTTAAAATATTGTTGAGGCCATTCAATTATACGGAAAGTGTATTTTCAACAAGAGAAATTTTTTTCCTCAAGACTAACTTTTGCTTTTCATAGTGCATGCAATATGCACTGATTGTTATACTATCAGATGGGCAGTGTCGAAACTCATAGTCATATATGATCTGTGCTGTTAACGACGTGCGCTGATCTGTGGTGTGTGCAAGTGGAAGGTTAACACGTTGGGATGATTTAATAGCACAGAAATTAATTAGTTACTGACTAGTGATACGAGTTTCCCGCTATTAAAATATTCGGTTAATTTTCTGTTTTATAAACTAACAGAATACTACAAAATGGCAAAATTAGTAGATGTTTATCGTGCCGAAAAGCAACTCTGTATCAGTAAAAGACAGCTTCCACTTATCATAGATGAAAATCTTACGGTAAGTGTAATAGTTTGTTGACTTTTTTAACTGTCGTTGAAGTGTAGTGATTAATAGTTCGAAAGCGAATATTTAGGCCGGGGCATTAGATGGGGTGTAGTATTAACTGCTCTTACCCAGCTATGTCTGAGCAACTTCTGCTATTTGACCTACTTGATTACAACCTTTGTAAAGCAGTGGTGTGGAAATTCTCTGACATTTTAAAATACCACAAATTTAAGGACTGTATAAGTGCGTGTGTATGCATGTATGTCGCATATACTGCCACGTTATGAAGGAACATAATGGTTAAGGAACATGTACGTGTGTAACCGTAGAGACGTTACAATATCAGTGATTTTACTTTGCAGATGGTGATGGACTTAAATGGAATGGGTTTAGTATGTGATAATCCTGTGGTTAGGGGAAAAGAACTGGATGACTTCCTCCGAAAATTCAATGTGTTAACTTCTTCAGAACTGAAGTGTGCATTTGAAGTGACTTGCAAAGATTTGTTGAGAATTCTAAGTCAGACTGTACCATGTGTTGGCTGCCGAAGAAGGTTAGTAACAACATTTTTGTATGCTATTTTATTACAGTATTCCATTTTGTAATTTATACATCTAAAATTGTGCTTTGTAAAAATAGTGTTGAAAGGTTGTTCTACCAGTTGATGAAGTCTGGCCACCCAGCTCTTGATCCTCTTTTTGTGTCACCTGAGGGAATTCTCTCAATCCGGGATGAGCAGCTGGAATCACCTCAAGTATTATGTACTCTTCTACATGGGCATAGGTATGTAGAAATTTATAAGTTTGCAGGCTAATGGTTGTTGTGCTGTGTATGTGCTCCTGTGTAGATGATAATGCATTTGATTTCAAGCTGTCATATTTAATGTTGCAGCTCAAGATTAATTAATCTAGTGGAAAGTCAGCCTCGTTCAAAGAAGAGCCATCGCTGTAATCTCCATTCCTTGGATTCACAACGTTCACGTCCTGTCACTAGTGCTTGGGTGGATGTATGGAAATGCATGCAACCTCAGTGCAAAGAGGAGGTGGTGCTAATAGAGTCTTCCACACTTCTGACTACTCTTGAGAATTATCTTCGCAAGCACAGGTATGCATACATATGTATGTACATATCCTTAATTGTTTTGGAAGGATTAATATTATAAAGCTCTTTACAGTATTGTGAACTCCTTAATATGAGTTCATGTTGTATTATGTGCCACTATACAAATAATTTAAAATATGATGATTTAATGTATCTGGTTGGGCTTTGCCATACATTTTGATTGAGAATTACAAAGTTATTTCCAGATACTAGAAAATAATTTATTTAACTTTGTTAATGCAGATATTTACATGTGTTAGTAGACTATGTGTACATCGTAATATTGGGCATTAGGAAAAAGTGTACATAAGTTTAGATGTAATTTTTGTAACACTGTTTGAGAAAGTGCATGAATTGCATTAGCATTCTTTACACCTGAATAGGAGTTATGGATGTTCCAAAGTCCTAAAGTAAATGTATGTCAGTATAGTTATAGGCTCCTAATATAACATTTTGAATCTAGTTTAACATACTTCATGCAGGGTAGATTGTTTCACTAAGTGGTCAGGATTCTTTACTTTAGATATTGATGCGATGTAGGCTATTATGAGATACTGAAAATGTTATTGCATAAACACAGAATGAAATTAAGTTTATTATTGAGACTTGACATGTGACCCAACATTCATAACATTTATTTTCTTCAGCAGGCAACACTGTACATAAATGCACAGTCTAGATATAGTTGAAAGTTACAAACAAGTTGTTGGATGTTAAGAAATTTGGAATTTTAATGGTACTAACATAACAGAATGTTTATTTTATTCAAACCAACTCATGCACTCTTTTTAAAACACACTCACATTCACATTTAAAACTCTAAATTGTTAAAAAGTTTGTAAAACACATCAATTAAAACCCTACATGTGTTTTACAAACATTTTTAACAATTTAGAGTTTTAAATGTGAATGTGAGTGTGTTTTAAAAAGATCGCATGAGTTGGTTTGAATAAAATAAATATAACAACATGCACGGTGCGAAAGTAAAGATAACAGAATGTTCTTTGTGGGAGGAATTGTAGAGTTTGAGTTCAGCCCTTGAGTACAGAAATTATACAAAATTTGTAATCTTGACGTTCGTGGATCCATGCATCGTAGTACAATTTATAAAAAAAAAATCCAACAAGATGCAATAATGTATCAAAACTTTATTATTCCATATTTATATGAAGCTCAACATGTTTCGGGCGACACGCCGCCTGTCATCAGGAGCCTAAAACTGCACTGGCAGCCTCTGGTTTTTCATACGTGGAAGGTTCTTGGACATGTAGTTGGTGGACGTTGTCAGGGACATACTGTGCATATAAATGTGGGACTTAATGAATTACCCTGTATGTGACTTTAAGGCTGGACCATAGGCAGGGAAGAGGTACTTCATACTTTATTAGTTCTATTACCTCATTTGAGATTTGACTGTGAAGACTACTGTCTTCAGAATATGATAATATAGTTGGGTAGATAAATACCAGTGTTGCAGGGGAAGGAGGAAGGTTACAATCAGCAAGTGTAATTGGAAATAAGGTGAAACCCAGATAGAGCACCAGTATTTGTTCACCACAGTTTGTCATGGTATATGGAGGGTGGTGACAAATCAAAGTACTGTGTAATAGGGATTTTCTGTTCTTATTCTCTCATGGGCATAAAGTGAGGGTGACAGTGTATCAAAGAGTGTCTACATCAGGGTTTGGCCGTGTTTACATACAACTCTCAAGTGCATTTATTTTTTATTTATGGTCTTTCTAAAAATGCTGTTTTTAGTTTGGTATAGCATTAAGTGGTAGGATGTTGAATGAGTAATGAATTTGAAAGATGTGGGAAAAAGCAGCTGTGGTTTCATTTGAAGTACTATACTGGGTTTTGTCTGGAGTTACTGAGGACAATCATGAGTATCATTGTTCAGGATACTCTGTATACTGGCCTGCTTGCATGCTACAATCTACCGAAAATAAAGTTTGATGAAGATTTTAACCTTTTGGCACCGGAGTTTTACATTTAAATTTTAGCACACCCTGTATGTAAAATGAGAATAATACAGGAACCAAAAAAGGTAGCATTATGAAATAAACGGCATTTTGATGAGAAAAATGGAGAGTGTGCAGCATGTTTAAAATACTCAGTACTTATATTTGTTTAAAAAAATATATAAAATCCAAAATCTGGAGGGTAGCGGTACGCCTGTCCTGTATATAGGACGGACAGTTCTTAAAGGTTAAAGTAATTTTTCAGGAGGGGTTTAAGAGTATACCGGGGCAAATGAATAGTGTAAAAATTTTGTGCTGACCAATAAAAATGTCTTGAAATATGTCAATTATGTTTTGTTTCTTCTTCGTAGGTTCTGTGGGGAATGCCGAACCAAAGTACTCCGGGCTTATGCACTGCTAGTGGAGGAGTCAGATCCTTGCCGAGAGAAAGGTTATGTTCCTGCCTTGTATTTGGGAATCAAAAGATGTATACCAGAGAAGCATATCCATCTAGAGACTCGAACATCGTACATTGCTAATCTTATTACTCGGGCAGAGCCAGAGCTGATGGGCAGGTAATTTATAACATTCTTTGATTTTGTATGTAGTAGAATTAGCAGTGGCAGCTATAGCACAGTATCATAAACACAGTGGCAGCTGTTTCCAAATTTGTTGTCAGAACTGTCAACATGGTCGCCACCTGGAAGCCTAGTTTGTGATTCCTTTAGTACGCAGTGTGTGACGTTGAGGACCGACTCTGGGATTTTGTTCAGGTGCAGTGGATATGACAGAACTGACAGACGAGAGTGCTTGACAATGACAGTGTCACAAGCCTGTGATTTGCAGCCCATACGTTCATAAGTATAAAAGCAGAAGAGAGCCATAGAAGCTTAGTATTGTTGCTGGGCTATGGGATGGGCGACTGAGGGATCTGGTTTGACTTCCGGCAGTAACTAGAATGTTTTTCTGTTTAGAACATCCTGCCCAACTCTCGGGGCCACCCAACTTCTTGTCCAGTGGGTACCTGGCAGGACTTTTCTGTAGGGTTAAAGTAGCCAGACATAAAGCCAGATACTCTTCCATCCAGTGGCAAGGTTAAGAATGTGTTAATTAAACACAGGGACATGTACCTGTATATTATAACTTGGAAGAAACCATTGACATCTTTGGATATGTAACGCATGTCGTACTTTTTCGGCTGAATATGTGAGATATACTTGCATGAATCCAGAGTGTTAAATTGACATTTTTTTTTTTTTATTTTTTCCTTCTTTTTTTTTTGGCTGATGTGGGCATTGAGAAATATTTTTGGGATTGTTCTGTGAAGGGTGTATAGGTTGAACCATTTGTAAATATACAACTGTGCACATTTTGCTCAGTTTCAGTATCTTGTTGTGATAAATAATGTTCCTTTCTGTTACTAAATTTACAGTGTGTTGCAAATTTGTATTAAGTACTTGATTGATTTTGCAACAAATTATTTTTCTTTTTCATTAATTAAATTTATCTGCTTTTGTAGCCGCAGAGAACGTCATGCTAAAACACTGGAAAGTGCTCAGGAGGAAGTCTTAACATGTTTGGGTTTGTGTATCTATGAGAGATTACATCGTATCAACCTACGTCTTCGTGAGGAAGAATGTACTTGCAAGGTTCTTGCAGCAGTTGCTATAGACGGTTTATGCAGGAATTTTGAAGTAAGTAAAGAGAAGTAAATGTGATCACCTATTGTGAGTGAGGGGTTTTACGTTCCTGAATACATCTTAATGAGAGTTCCAAGTTAGGAATGTGTTTGAGGGTTTCACATTTACTGAATTCAGTGAACTCTTTTTAGGTGATCAGCTGTAGTATCATTCTGCATATTTTGGAGACAGTTTTTGTCTGTACTATTAAGAATTTTTGTGACCAATGATGCAACTGTTTGTTTTATGTATTCGCTGTGATAATTTGCTGAGGCCAGGCTTGGTGTGTGGGATTGAGCCTGTAGAAGAACAGTGTATTTTATTTAGTCTTGGTTTATTGGAAGGTGCTGTCAGTTGCACATATTCTCGTATTATTTGTGTAATCATGGTTGATCAGTGAATAATGAATTGGAAAGATTAAGCAAGTTGGTTTAGGACAGTGATGCTATAGACTTCTTTTCAGCATGTTTGTGGTTAAAATCTCAACCAAGACCTTGGGTGTACTAACTGAAGTTTATTGTCCTTTTCCTCGTTCCCACCAAGTATATGTTAGGGTGTCCTCAGCAGCTGCCTTCATAATCTATTTCAGGTCATTTAGCATTCATCCTCTCTTTGAAACTCTGTAGTCTTGCATAATGGTAGTGTTGTAAAATAAAAATGAACAAAAAATGGTAAAGTTTATGATAATGATGATGATGATGCTGCAGCCACTGCTGATGGTGACAAAAACAAAAACAGTCAGGGTTGTGGAAGGCAGCTTTCTTGCCCTGATGTAAGGTACTTTACTCTCATTTGTTTAGAGGAGTGGGGAAAACCTAAGGAAATTTTAGTCAGAATGGCCAGTTCCTGGAATGAGATCTCAACCTTTGACCTTTAGAATATGAAGCAGGAATGTCAGTCATTCGACCATCAAATGTTGTAATGGATGTTATCGTGTGAGCAGCTGGGTCATCCATTTTATTCATTTGTGACCAGTCACTGTATTTTTATTTCTGGTGTCACTGAGTTTGTAATAAGCATTATTTGAGTTACTGCCATGCTGTCATTCTCAGAATATCATTTTAAGTGGAAATGAAAAACTCATTTTTAATTTTGAACTAACTGAGTTTTACTAATTAAACTTGATCAGAAAATGGTATTGCAGTATATGTGTGTGTGTGCGCGCGCGCGTGTGTGTGTGCATGCGCGCGTGTGCGTGTGTGTGTGTGTGTGTGTGTGTGTGTATGTGTTGAATGGTAACTGTGATTTATCCCAAATCTTATACACACACTGACATCGTGGCAGTGGCCTGCTGCTAGTGCAGCAGATTATGGATGTTGTGACCCTTCAAAATGGAACCACCACATCTTGAAACATTGGGCATTAATCATCCAGTGACACATTGCCACATCTCAGAAGACCAGAGACCTCAGCACATTTTAGCATTTTTTTTAAGGAGCTGAATTTGTGCTCAGAATGAAACAAGATGTTATGGCTAGTAGAATTCTGAAGTTTTCACTGAACATGTATATTCCTGAACAAGGAAAGGATCAGATTTTTTAAATAGTTCACATCTCCTGAGACGAAGTGGCACTTCTTATAGTGAGACTGTCATTTTGTTTTACACATAGCTGATGAAAATGGAGCAACAGTAATGCCATTTGAATGAACTTAAACTGTTTGGCAAGATAAGTATTTTAAAAATGTAGGGCTGAATGTCATGTGAGCATGGTTAACACTCTTGCTTTTTGTTTGGGAGATAAGTTAAAATATTATCTTAGTGGCTGACTGGGATAGCACCAGAATCAGGCCATGATTTATTCGTTCCTCATCCTGTTTGGTTCATTATTCACACTCATCTGTTTTTTTTTATGCTTTGTAAGCTGACCTTTTGAGAGAATTGTTGTACATGCTGAACTTGCATGCTTGAATAGGCATATGTTATAATCACAGAAGCCAAAATACTCTTAGGTTTGAAAATTCATCTTACTTGTTTGAAACTTTACATGGGAGAAGTTCAGTATTTTATTGGTTTGTGACATCCATTTGTCAGCTGTAATAAGAACAAGAAAACATTTTGTGCATCAGTGTGTGCGTGTGTGTGTGTGTGTGTGTGTGTGTGATTTTATTGACATATTGCATTGGCGTATGACATCCATTGGGCTTTGTGATCTATTAAACCAAGAAAATGTTTTTTGTCTCAGTATGTGTACTTTTAATGACATGTAGATCTGAAGTATGTGAAGAAACATGGATTTTGAAAAAGTTATCAGAACTGTGGTTATTCATAGTATGTTTCAGTATTACATGATTGCTGTGCCATCATACGCTGTTATAAGGACATGTTTCATATCCTGTATGATGGATCTATAAAATGTATGTAATGTAAATTTAAATGTGAACTTGAAACGTTTATTTATTTAGGTAATGATAATGACTTTGTTATGCAATTGCTGTGTAACAGAAGATGGAAGTTTGTTTCATCCCATTTATTTTGTGTTATATTTTTAATGTTTAGATTATGGCACATTTTTGGCATAATGTTTTTAGAATTTTTTTACAACTAACTTTAATTTCAGTTAGGCTGTTTGCTTGCTCTAACATGTTTTATAAAATTCACTGTATTGCTTTATAGTTTTACATGTGTATGTTGCGTGCTGGTAGTTCTGTCCTTTATGATATCAGCACCGTTACAGGATTTTTTTCTTTTACTTTGTGCCTAAGTGTGAAATTTCATACTTTAATGCATCATTTAATAGAATTTTGCAATTTGTTTTCTGTTCCCAGATGGCTGTGGAGCTGAAGCAGGGTGTATCTCAGCTGGAGCTGTTATATGAACAAATAACAAAAGAGGAACTGGCAAAACAACAAAAGAAGGAACACAAGAAACAAAAGAGGAGGAAGAAGAAAGAAAAGAGAGCAGAGCAGGATGAAAAAGAAAATAACTTTGAGGTATGTTTTGTATACCATAAGGATTGTGTAGTATCAGCATAATGGCAGGGCAAGTTTCTTATCTTGTTATTATTACACAGTGGAATTTTACTGTAACTTACTCATAATCCTTATAACAGATCACAGAAAAGCTTAATGCAATGACTAGATTTTGTATGGTTTGTAGTATGAATGTCACATTTGTTTGTAGTATGAGTGTTGGTGAGCTCCTAATAATGCCAGCAAATAGCAGATGGGATTTAATTCGGGATTTAAAAGGTTAATACGGTCTGACAGTTCTTATATTTTCATAACAGTTTTCTTCTATTTCTGGCTGTCCTACTGTCTCGCTGCAGAAGTCTTCTGGTTACCATGTTTCGTAATGTCCACCGTTTCTTCTTTTTCCTGTGTCTTACACAGGTTTTAGTAATGCATTTTCTGGCAGCAGTGCTGTTTTAGGTTTGTTGCTCCTTTTGATTTATTTCTGTTTCTTCATTAATAATGAAGGATAATAGATGCGCAGTTTTAGTACTCACGTGTAGTGGAACACGTGCACTGTACATCAAGGTTGACATTCACTCCTATACTGCGTGCGCATGTAGGTATATGGAAGGAAGACAGAGTTATGAAAGTTAATGTAATTTGTTTTTGAATGAGTAGTGTTGGCAACTTCATCACCAATGCGCCCCACAACCCCGTGTCATATCACAGTTTCTTTAAGAAGTACGTGGGTTTTTTGAGACAATTTAGTGATTGTAATGAGAAGAACACATACCAAAACTTCATTCCTAAAAGAATTTAAAGGAATTCAGGTTATACTTTTTGCTGGTCACTGCAGAATATCTTTGTCCTTTTATGTGCTGTTAAAAACCCTGGAGGATAAAATATACAAACCTGGAATTTTGTCTGTAGTTAGGACATTCATACTGAAAAATGTTAAATGCTTATGTTTCAGTGTGAATCAGAAGAAAATGCGGAGCACAATAGTGAAGAATTTTTCAGTTCATGCACATGTATGGATGCAAAAACTACTCTGCAGAACGGTGACAGGCACAAGGTGAATGTTGAAGAGTATTTGATAAGTTACTGTCATGTAAATTTTGTAGCAGAATAAAACATGGGACTGGTAGAGGCAGAATATTGTTTGTGTAAATGTTACATTGTATATGAACCATTTATAAGTTAAATGCAACTGTTGGTAGGGAATTAATTCAAAGGGGTGAAATGTAGTCACTTAGAGAACCACTGGACCTGCTGACAAGTGCATTTGCACGAGGAAATGGTGTATATCATTTGCTTTAAAATAGCCATACTATTGGCTTCTCACTATTTCATCCAGTGATTTGTGGATGTACTGAAGAGTTGTATCAGAAATGGAGTATGATTGTACCTGTATATTTTCTACTTTTGTGTTTTTTAGACTGTAAATGTACGGTAATCAGGCGGTTACATACAGTGTGATAGTACGAGTGTCCATTTTATGTATCCTGTAGCATGCATATGTAGAAGGGAAATCTTTGCCTTGTTGTGGACAGGAGGCTCTTGAACCTTAATGACGAAGTCAGTCTCACTCTGACATGCTTGTAGGCCATATAAAATTATCTTTTCAAAAGTGTTAACATAGATTTTTCTTTCCCCCCAGTGCTGTTATGTGAAACATGTTTTGTATGGTGTATGAAAGATTGTGTCATTAGTAATTGCAGTCTTCATGTTGTCTTGGCATTGTCATTTACACTTTCTGTATTCAGTACCATTTTATTGTAGAATGGGTTGATGTAATTGTCAACACTTTATTTTTATGATGTCTGGTTTCATTCTTGGTTGGGTCATCAGCTATCATGGCTGAGGGTTTTTATGGTTTTCCTCAGTGCTTCCAGGAAAATGTTGGGACAGTAGATAGATTAGACCATGAGTGCTTACTTCCTTTAAAACCTTTTCTAGTTCATCATTCATGAATCATCCTGCCATTTGATATTATGTGGTTTGAGTTAGTGAAAGAATTGTAATGTAACCCACAAACAGTATACCATTTTATTGATTATTTAATTTTATTACAGTTGCAAGTGTTGGACCGAAAAAGTAAGGGGTCACCGACTTGTTACTGTGAAGACTGTATACAACGTAAAAAGGATAGAGAATCCTTAACAGAATCTGTAGAAGACCAGTCACATAAAGCACAGATGAGTAGCGATAAACAGCAGGATCAACATAACAGGAAAAGTGGTGCTAATTGTTCACCCGAGCAACCACCTTCTAACAATAGTAGCTTATTATCAAATATAAGAAACTCCTCTCCACCTTTCCCTTCAGCCACTCCACAACAGCCATCATCTCTGTCTCCTTGCCAGTCATGCAAGAGTGCTCAAGATTTGGCTGAGACATCAGCAGCACTGACCAGCACCAATTCCTCTTTAAAGAACTGTAATGGTAATTGGTCATCAAGTGACCATTCCCAGGACTGTGGTTATTCATCAGAAAACAATAATGGGTGTTGTGACACAGGCTCTGCCTCATCTAGCCTTCCCAGCTCCCCTGAAGGGTCAGAGATCGCCTGTTCTGATGGATTTTGTAACCATGAAGGTGATTAGAGTGTATGACTTTTTACTTTTATATTTGTAGTTTATGGTAACTTGTGTGGTATCTCTGTTTTTGTATTTACAGTGTGTCAGGTGCAAAATATGTAGTATATAATGTCATGTCACATCAGTATTAGACATTGAAAAGCACTAGTATGTAAGAATAGAATCTGGTTCATATCGCATTAACCTCCAGAGTGTTTTGTGTGTGTGTGTGCGCGCGCGCATGTGCCTGCTTGCAGAAATCCCGTCTTTTCAGTGTCACCAATGCTACATGTTCTATCAGTTTTCTGGTAAACAGCATGAATTTGCTTCCTTCTCACTCAACTTTCCCACTACCAAAGATGTAATGTAGCTGTCCACTATGGCAGAGTTGTAGGACCATTAGTGGCTTATGAGAAGGATGTCTTGTGTTAAAGGTAGCCTTGTGAGCTTGCCAGAAAGAACTGTGTATGCTGTGTAGGAGGGGCAGTTTAAAAGTAGCACTCAAGATGTTAAACAGGAAGTCAGTAACAGTGCTACATTACATGAGACTTACAAAAATTCAATACCAACTTGCTGCAGAAACACTCTTTCATTATCAGTCGATTCTCCGACATGTTTCGGCCTGACGTTTTGGCTCATAAGTGAGGCTGAACATGTCAGAGAATTAATTGATAATGAAAAAGTGTTTGTGCAACAACTTGGTATTAAATTTTGTAAATAAAATGCAGTTGCATGGAAAATGTGTAATATTAAAGGCATGAGACCAATCTGTTGTTTTTAGATGAGAGTACTGATTGGAAATTTTCATGCCTTAACATAATAAAATGACTGTGGTACAGCCAGCATCCAAATATTGTGATAACACCCATCATAATTGGTTTGGGATGGAAAGGTACAATCAGTTAAAGTGAGCACATTTGTAAACATGGGAATCTCCTTTTCTTTTGCTTGTATGTACTTTTCTCAACATTCATATGTAAGTACTGTTAAGGTTACCAATTGTGTTTTACAGGAGAGTGTAATGGGGACCGAAGTTGTGAGCCTCAGACGTGTGATAGATCAGGACATCTTATTCCAAATTTGAATGTCAGTACCAAAGGACCGGGTGGCTTGACCTTAACTCTTCAGCAGATGCTAGAGGTAAGATACCACAGTGTTTTTGTGTATGGTGAGGATTTCCTGATGAATAGAGCTAGCTCTCCTGAATACACACAAATCGTGGTGTTCTGGGCTGTGATGCTGTGTAGTCCTGTAGGTGGTACCGGTGTCGGGAGGAACATGCTGCCAGTGTCATCCAAGTCAAAGAGTGCAGGATGTGGAAGAATGTAAGGTTTCATAGGCAGGTTGCTGGGAAGGAAGGCATCCGATTCTGGGGGAGAGAAAGATGGGATTGAACATGGTCCAATGCCATGGCATTGGTGAATGGGAAACAATAATCCGATTGGCGACCTTACTTTAAGCATGCTTGTATATCCTGACAGTATCATATCTTTACTGTCTTAGAAGGTGAAGATGGAGGTACCCTGCTCATATGAAACATATGTGTACATCCACCCAGATGATAGAATAGTCACCACCATGGAAAACAGAATGGTATCGTAAAGATTTCTTGATGGATGACCTGTAAAATTCATTAGGTAAAATATGCAGCAGCCTTTTATGATTGGTAGTGAAATGCATTTTATATAAAATGAAAAGTTAATAATTATTAAATATATCTGTAATAGCTGAGTGTCCATCCCTGTCTGTCCCACATTCTTTAAAAAACTGTGCATTATATGAAAATGGTACACTTAGAAATTTTCCTTTCTGAGAGACAACCTTGGGAAAATAATTATTTTTTTGTATCATGAAAATGTAGGGACAGGTTACATTGATCAGTGGAGAAAAAGCTGACACTAGCATCATTGCAGGGAAAGCACAAAAAAAGCATAATTTTGGTGAGGTACAAGCTCATCATTGAGGGAAAACCCATGCAGAATGTTTTCTGTGCAACAGGAACCAGTCGCTGGGAGAGAACCCATGCTAGTGCCATTCCTAAAATGCAGCGAAAACCTGTCAGGAAATTCACATTTTTGTCATGCTGTGTTTCAGAGAAATTTATGATAGCAGAAGGGTGAAAATAAAAAAGTTAATTGCACTTGGGAGATAAGGTCTGGAAAAGTATAGATTTTTCTGTTTCCACTATTAGGTACAGGTATACAAAAAATGAAACTTGAGCATTGCATGGGGAAGACACTGTTGCTAGGATGAAAGGGAAACCCACGTGGGAAAGCCCAGGGTAGGTCTGTTGCTGGGGTATGTTTAAGATCCACTTCTGGGAAACCCCGTTTGCTTGGGAAAAAGCCAAACTAGAGCTGCTGGTAGAAAATGGGGCAAATCCCAGTGCAAGTTAGTGTCACTACCAGGCAGGAGACAGGCAACAAAAAACAACTTTACAGTCTTCTCTTTGGGTTCACTGGTATTTTATGTCAGAATGGCTCCGTGAGTAAAATGATGACTAGGTGACTAGGGGTTTGCTTCCTGGTAAAGGCAGAAATTGTCTTCTCTGCCACGACATCTAGACCAGCTCTGCAGACACCCAAGCTTTCTGTCCATTGCATACCATGTATTCTTTCTTCAGGAGTAAAGGGCATAAGCATATAACACCTACCTGCATCTAGAGAAGATGCTGACAATGTGACTGAGCTATACCTTTGCTTATCGTATGTTGCCATGACATTGTGCTCGTGCACATTGGTGCATATTTTAGTCATTTTTATCTGATATAAAATCACCCCATCGAATCATCATTCTTCAAATACAGCATTCTTTATATTCTGACAAGTACTGCATTCATGCATGACTTCTGTCATACAGAGGCCATGTAATAAGTCCCATGGATCAGTATGTACAACTTTGGTGAACTGGTACATATTCTACTCCATTATGCTTCCAGTACTCAATTTCTGTTATCTGGGTAGCCTGTTGACAGTAATGGTGGCAGTGATTTTACCAGCAATGAGTTTTCTGGGCTGGATGATACCAGCCAGAGGGTTTATTTGTTTTTAACAACAGTATCAATTGTATCTGTCTTTACAACAATATGATCCTACATTTTATGACCACTGGGAGAACTTGAGATATTCACTATAACATTAACCCTTTAAATGCTGATTTAAATCCCATCTGCCATTTGCTGGCAGATGGCTGGAGATGACCATATTTTCCACGTTAGCGTGATAAGGGTTAAGTGGTTTTACTTATGCAGTTTGGGCAGTTGTTATATTTTGTCTGTATTCTTGTAAAGGCATTCAGATGATGGTTGCAAAAGTGACCAAAACATGTAAATGGATATTGATATATGATAACGTGTACTGCATCAGTGTGCATTTGTTGGATTACTATACAGGGTGTTCAACTTAAAAGTGGACCATATTTTAACCCTTTAAACGCTGAATTAAATCCCATCTGCTATTTGCTGGCATTATTAGGAGCTCACCATTTTCTCCACGTTAGCAGGATAGGGGTTAAA